>AUXO014718984.1_pt1 | contig 10690 bp, 11 predicted proteins | sample 768731 | NCBI WGS metagenome assembly AUXO01 (sample SAMN02715735, study PRJNA202380) | gut metagenome | biome: sheep rumen | host: Ovis aries | place: New Zealand: Palmerston North
TTGCCGTCTACAAAATCTGTCAGCCTCATCATGCGGTAGCCCTGCTCGTAGAAGCTCCTGAGGTCCGCCTCGAAAGCCTCGGACGTCCTGTTATAGCCGTCCTTGTCAACATTGCCGCCCTTATACTGGGTCTCGGAATTCTTCATCCCGTAGATTCTGTGATACATGAGGATCGGAACGGAATTGAGCTCATTTATTCCCGCCTGCTTATATTCTTCAGCCGTGCGTGTAACCTTCGCCGTAGACTCAGGCGTAGTCTCGGAAGACTCCGTCGTGGTCGTTGCAACGGTAGATTCTGTCGTGGGGACGGTCTCGGCCGCCGGCTCCTTTTTGCAGCCTGTAAAAAGCGTGGCCGTCATTGATACAATAAGCAGATAAGCTGTATATTTTCTCCAATTCATAACTAAATAATATCTCCAAATCAGATTTCTTCAATCACCGATGTGCCCTCTTCGCCCATCGTCCACTTCCATTTCTCGTTGAACCTGAGCTTGCCGTTTTCGAGCGCCGGCGCAGAATCGCATGAGCCGGTCCTCAAATTGCCGTCAGTATTCATGTGCTGGTAATTAAAATGCAGGTTGTGGTCCTCATCCATAGTACCTATCAGGAATCCCTTAACGATGCTGCCGCCCGAATACTCTGCCCAGATGACATTGCCCTTCTGGTGATAGCAGAATACCGTCTGTTCCGACACCTCGCCCGATTCCGAATTCTCCACTGCGGTGAAGATCTTATCGTCGACGGTAAACACTTCCTCAGCCTTATCAAAGAACGTCCTGCCCTTCTCATAAGCCTTTTCGAGGTTACTGTCCCAGTTGCCTTCGCGCGTCTCCTTCTCTCTCGATGTGCCGTCGAAAACAACGAACTCCATCTGTCTTGCGCGGTTAAAAAGTCTGTCGCCGAACATGACTTTCTTCATGCTGCTAAGAAGCCCGAACTGCTCCAATCTCTCAATCGGATTGCCTGCAGAGCAAAGGACCATGGCCTTATCCATCATCTTCATCTTCTTATCGCCATAAGCGAACCCGTAGGTCCACACCCTGTCAAACCAGCCGACCAGCTTTGCCGGAGCCTCTGTCCAGAAGACCGGATATATAAAAGCAATGGCATCAGCCGAATTGATCTTCTCATGCTCAGCGAGAACATCCTCTTCAGTAAAAGGCGTGTTCTCATAGTTTGCGTCTCTTAAATACTGCTGCTCGGTAATGTCAGCCTTAAAATCCATCCTGTAAAGATCCGAGATAATATATTCATTCCCGCTGTCAGTGATGCCCCTGATAAATGCATCGCGGATATTCTTCGTAAACGAATCCTCAGACGGATGGCAATAGACAATAAATACTTTCATAACGACTCTTCCTATTATATTTGCCTCACATTATACCATCTAAAATATTCAGCAATAACACTGCGGGGCACCACCGTTTGCACGATGCGTTTTGCCCCTGAGAGCGCGAAAATGGCCTTCCAGAGGCAAAATTTGGATTTTTTTGCCCCTGAGAGCGCGAAAATGGCCTTCCAGAGGCAAAACTAGGAGTTCCTTGCCCCTGAGGCCGCGAAAAAGCACCTGGCAACCACTCGTGATTTTGTAAGGTTTTCTTCTAGACTATTTCCCTTTTCCTGCATATACAAATCCCTTATACTTATTAGAAGTAACGCATGCACTTCGGTGTCAGAAAGGATATTGTTATGAATTCGTTCTCTGAAAAGCTCATCGGAAATGTAGACAAGGTCATCATTGGCAAGGATAAGCAGATCGAACTCCTGCTCGTATCGCTCCTCGTCGGAGGCCACGTTCTGTTAGAAGACGTGCCCGGCACGGGCAAGACAAAGACAGCCAAGGCTCTGGCTCAGTCACTGGATCTTGATTTCAAGCGCGTGCAGTTTACGATTGACCTTTTGCCGTCAGATCTTACGGGCATCAACTTTTTCGACCGCGAGGCAAACAGATTCGTATTCCGCAAGGGACCTCTTTTCACCAATATCCTTCTTGCTGACGAGATCAACAGAGCTACGGCAAGAACACAGTCGAGCCTTCTTGAGTGCATGGAAGAAAAGCAGGTCACAGTAGACGGTGATACAAGGAAGCTGGACCTTCCTTTCCTCGTAATCGCTACACAGAACCCGGTTGAGTCACAGGGTACATTTCCGCTTCCCGAAGCTCAGCTCGACCGTTTCCTCATGATGCTTAAGATGGACTATCCCACGCACGACGAGAGCATCTCGATCTTAAAGAGATTTGCTACAGAAGACCCGCTCGAAAATCTCACGCCCGTAACCACCAGGGACGAGATCTTCTCGATGCAGGAAAAGGTTAAGAATATATACGTATCAGACCTCCTCTACGACTATGCCGTAAAGATCGTCGAAGCTACAAGAGAATCCGGTGATATTGATGTAGGAGCAAGCCCGCGTGCGCTCCTGGCATACGTTGCGGCTGCAAAGGCCCTGGCTTTTGTACGCGGCCGTGAGAACTGCATTCCTGACGACTTCAAGGAACTCGCAGTGCCTGTTCTTGCGCACCGTCTCACGATCCGTTCACAGAGAACAGTCTCAGGCGACGGCAAGTTCATGTCCAAGCGTGACACCGCTGCTGCCATCATCACAAAACTTCTTAACACGATCCCCTGCCCGACAGAGGACTTCAGCAAGTAAGCTTTATTTGGAATGGAACTGTTCATACTGATCTTTATATTTATCACGCTGTTTGTAGCAGAGAGCATCTACTACTGTCTGCATGCGCTCGACAGGCTGAACCTTAAGGTCAGCTTCTCGAAGCGTGTCGCTAACTGCGGCGATGATATAGAGCTCATCGAAGTTGCCGAGAACAAGAAGCGCCTGCCGCTTCCTTTCATAATCCTCAAGATCGAGGTTCCGCGCGCATTAAAGTTCTACGACATGACCAACACATCAATGTCGGACCATCTCTACAGGGAAGACATGCTCACGGTAAAGCCTTTTTCGAAGCACACAAGGCGAATCAAGGCACAGTGCACGAAGCGCGGCTATTTTGTGCTTCCGAGGATCGGCATCACGACTTCAGACCTTCTTCTTACGACGAGGCTGAACAGGGATTTTCCTACCGATTCAAGCCTGACTGTACTTCCGGAGACGATCAATTCAGATCTTATGAAGATGCTTACATCCGTTACTTTGAGCGAGCTCCAGTGCAGAAGGACACTTCTGACTGACCCGTTCTCTCTTGCGGGAATCAGGGAATACACTCCGCATGATCCGATGAAGAGCATCAACTGGAAGGCGAGCGCCAGAACGGGCGAACTGATGGTAAATCAGAATGCTTCAACGTGCTCGCAGAAAGTACATGTTTTCGTAAATCTCGATTACTATAATCCGAAGCGTTCCACGTCGCTTCTCGAAAAGTCCATAAGCCTGACATACACATATTTAAGGGACCTGGCAGACCTCAATATCCCTGCGGCAGTCTATACGAACGGCCTTGATATCATTACGGAAAAGCCGGTGGTATCAGAGACGGATCTTGGTTCTGCCACGCTTGAAGAACGCGCGGTAAAGCTCGCCAGGATCGATCTTACAAAGCGCGCTTCCTCATTTGATGAGACGCTCGCGAAATACATCCCTTCCACAGAGCAGGATGACTTTATCCTCGTTATCTCATCGCAGTATTCGGATAATCTCCAGAAGCAGCTGGCTGACATGAAGCTCAGCCGTCCTTCACTTCACTGGCTCATGCCCTGCTACAAGGCTTCACAGAAAGTAAATATCGATCCTTCATTGGCTGATTCATATACGAGATGGGAGGTGCTTGGTCATGATTAATATCTTCAAGCAGTCCATCCCTTCCGCGAAAAGGAATCCGAAGCTCAGCACGGTTCAGGACAGCTTCCTCAGTGAACTTCTGGTGTCGCTTATTACTGCACTGTCGGTTCTGACCGTAATGATATTCGTCAAGATGTATCTTGCAGATATCAGGATCAGTGCATTCCCGCCGTTCTCACTTCTTATCGTTGCGGTGCTCCACACATTCATCAGGAGAAGCCGGATCCAAAATCTGTTCATCATGATCGCGCTGCATCTGGCAGTGTCTGCCGGATTCTATTTCGCAGCATTGAATATTCCGTTCCTCGAATTCGGAAGGGTCGCAGCTAACAAAAATTATCTGTTCCTGGCTCTTTTGATGCTTACTATCTTTTCGATCAGTTACCGTATCAAGCCTGTATACACAGCAAGCGACCCTGAATTCATTGCGTTCCCTGCAGCTATTCATGCGATCGGTTATATCCTCTTGAAGATCGAGGATTACTACGCTGCACAGAAGGCCGAATTTATTGAGTCATCCAAGTATCTTACTCGAAGCGGCATGCTCTACAGACTGAGCAAACTTCAGGCTCTGGCTGATGCAAGAGAGGGCTTTTCAACGAATCTTCTTATCCACGCGCTCATAATCGCACTGCTCTTCCTCATAATGCGCCAGCTTGCTGTATTTGAATCAAAATACTATCACTCGATCCGCAAGGAATCGAAGACTACAGCGCTCCTTAAGATGCAGAACCGCAAGACTGTAATATTCATCGTCATTCTGTTCCTGGTTGCAGTATTCATGCTTTTCTTCTTCCCTTATTCGGCAGTAGATGCTCTTCTTACGGGCGCTGCACAGGGTATCTTAGGCGGAATAATGTTTCTTTTATCCCTTTTGGAATTTACTGATGAATATATAGACCTGGATCTGCAGGAGATCAGTGAATTAGAGGAATTTGAGGATGTCTCTTCTGACGAGCCTATTACCAGGGCAATAGCGATCATACTGCTTGTTATTATTGTTGCCGTGATCATCTTAATCGCCGTCAAATCCATCAGTGCTTATCTCAAAAACAAGCCTAAGAAAAGCGAAGTGGACGAGATATCTGATGACGAGATATTGATCGATACTATCGAAACCATCGCGCCTGAAGAAGAGCTTGTCAGCAAGTCCCACGACTTCGGTACAGGCTATGAACGCCAGATAAGAAAACGCTTCTACGATAAGACTCGCCGCGCGATGAGGAAAGGTCTTCCTGTATCTGCCGCTTCTACTCCGGGCCAGATCGAGAGCGCGCTTCTTGCAGGCGGAGATAAAGAGATCTCATCGCTTAGAAAAGAATACGAGAAAGTCCGTTACGGTAAAGAATAAAGGCTGCCTCATATTGTGAGGACAGCCTTTGCTTTAGTTATTGGATTTCTGGAAGGCTTTAAGATCGTCAGTCATCTTTTTCGCCGTCTTAAAATCAAGAAGATACATTATGACCACGACTCCCACATAGACGAATGCGACAGATAAGACAATCGCTAAAAACTTCGGAACATCCACATTAGTGAACCCTGAGAATCCGAACGAGAATAAGATGATTATAAGTTCGATCGATAAAAGCTGGATGATATCACGTACTATCATCTGCTTTACTGTAAGTTCGCGCTTTGAATACATGACAAGGCCCGGGATCACACCGAGAAGTCCGTCAATGACTGGTACGATAAATGCAGTGTACCCGAGTTTCTCGTCAGGTGCCAGGACGATGCCGCAGACAAAGATCGCAATATTGACCAGAGTCACTATTATGAAGAAACTCATTAAGTTGTTCTTTATATGCTCTCTCATTTGCCAGCCCTCCTGCTTATGAATTCCCTGAATTCCGGTACGTATTTGCGCGAGATAATGACGTCCTCACCGTTTATGAGTTTACATAAGAATCTGCCGTTAAGGGCAGGCTTTATCGAATCGACCTTCATGAGGTTTAAGACGACTGATTTGGAGATCCTCAGATACCCTTTTTCCTTAAGAAGATCTTCGAATTCATAAAGCTTCAGATTCGTCTCAAAGCTGTCCTTATGTGTGTAGATAAATGTGCGGTCATCCACGGATTCGATATAGAAGATATCAACAACGGGGATCTCATAGATATGCTCGCCTTTTGAGCCCGGGACGCTGCCGTCGAGGCCCTTTACAAACCTTACGATCGACTTGACCCTGGTATCTTCCGCATGGCATCCGATCTCAATATATTCCTGTTCCTGCCCGCCGATCTTCCTGACCTTTATTTCCATCAGTTAACTCCCGGATAATATTCATTGACAGTAAACTGTCCTTCCCCCTTAAGATAACAATCGAAAAAACTTACTTCAAGTGAATTAACCGTATCCGACATGTATGCATGATCCACATCGCCCGAGCCGAGCATCTTTGCAAGGGAAGGCGCAAAGAGCGGCAGATCCGTATAATCCATGTGCAGTGAACCCACAAAATAAGTGCTGTAATAGACTTTGGCAGTTTCCCTGATGGTGATGTTCGGATACGGATAATCGATCTTTGATACCTCCTCAAGTTCCCTGTAAGAATCTGCGTTCATGAGCTCGAAAAGAGGAACCGTATAAGGCGTCTCATCGATTATGTATTTGCCGTCCTTAACACCTTTTATATTTCCTAACATCGTTCCGTCGATGTCGATAACAGCATCGATATCATCACGGATCTTACCGACCTCAACAGCTGTGGCACCGCCCATTGAATGTCCCATAAGGCCGATCCTGTCAGTATCAATATGAGTGAGAACATCAAGGACATCCTTTCCGGAAGAATCATTTTCGAACCAGTAGCAGCCCGTATCGTTATTGTCAGCACCTGCAATCAGGGCATCTACCGCAAAGTCCATATCAGCCACCCTGAGCTCCATCCAGGAACGGGACAATTCATAGATCTTCTCTTCAGTCATGTCGCCGTTCGCATTCATGCAGCCGTTGAAAAAATCACGGTCAACAATAACCGTCTTTCCGGAAGTATCCTTCGTAAAGAATGAATGGTAAGGATGCTCGATGCTTACAACAACATAACCGTTGCTCGCAAGCTCAAGATATGTCGAAGCGTTGCTCTGATAGTATCCGAATGCGCCGTGTGAGAAAACTACCAGCGGAAACTTCTCACCGTCCTTAGCTTCTGCCGGTGCGAAAAAATAAGCCGGCACTTCTCTTTTTGAGCCGTCATTTTCGAAAGTCTCGATACGGCTCTCATCGATAAGAATGCAGTTGCACTGAGAGACTGTATAAGAGCCCGTTACAGGTCTTCCCTCATAGTCTGTAAAGAGGAATGCGGGAACCATTGCACCACAGATGAGCATGACGCTTACGATAAGGCTTATGACCTTGCGTCCGGTCTTCTTTGCGTCAGTATTCCTCCTGTATGCGAAGGCAAATACAGCGGCAAAAACTATCCTTACAGCAAGAAGGATCATGAGCCCCGTAAATCTGAAGCTCGTGTCGATCCCGGGAGATGCCAGCATGATGCCGAAGAGCACGAGCTGCGCCGCGTTTACGATAAGACGTCTTAGCGTCCACGTCCTTTTATCAGAAGATTTTTTCAAAGCTTCGAAGATAATAAATGCTGTCTCCAAAGCGATAAGCAATATAAGCAGTAAACCAGTCATGTTGACACCTGTCCCTTCATTGATTTGGGCAGAGTATATTGAAGCTTTGATGGCTTTACAATGACTTTGGGGGTAAGATGCAAAAGCAGGCGGTAAGATGCATATATAAGCCTTAATTAACACACTTTTTCCGTTAACCGTGATTGCAAAGCACGCATGTACATCTATAATTATGCTGTCAATCAAGATTAGAGATTAAGGTGAATATCATGATCAAAAACATCGTGCTCGATATGGGAAATGTCCTTCTGGATTTCAATCCCGAATTCGTTTTAAATACATTCTGTTCTTCTGATGAGGAGAAAGAGATAATCGACCGCGAGCTCTTCAACGGACCTGAGTGGGCATTGGGCGACAAGGGCGATATCAAGGACAAGGACAGATTCGGTCTTGTAAAGGTAAGAGTCCCTGAGAAATACCATGAGGCGTTGAAGAAGTGCGCTGACAACTGGGATATCTGCATGAACCCCTTGGAAGGCGCAAGAGAATTCTGCGAATATGTAAAGGATCACGGTTACGGCATCTATGTTTTGTCCAATGCCAGCGATCTGTTCTACACATACTTTCCCAAGTTCCTGCCTTTGGATTTCTTTAACGGCGTTTTCGTCTCATCAGACTATCTCATGCTCAAGCCCGACGTTGAGATCTATAAGACATTCCTAAAAAAATACGGCCTGGATGCCGGCGAGTGCCTCTTTATAGATGACAGGGCAGATAATATCGCAGGCGCCGCAAAGGCCGGCCTTAACACATTCCAATTCAAAGGCGATTATCAGAAGATCATCAGCCAGCTCGGATAACCGTAATTATCAAATTTATTAACAAAATATTCAGGCGTTTAGGTTTGTTAACACGATAAGAATGCCGAAGATGAGTTCAAGGAGGCATTTAACAGACTCGATAAAGCAATGTATGCGTCAAAGCATAACGGTAGAAACAAGGTTACGTTACTCTAAGAATAAGGCCGGGATGATCCCCCGGCCTTTATCTTTTATTACTTGATCTTGTTTCCGTCTCTGAAGGCATCTCCGACCTTCTCGCCTAATCCGATATAAGTGTTGTTGATCGGATCGAAAGTGATCGGCTTCAATTTCTTCGGATCGACCTTACCGTCAGTAAGGACGCTCTCATCAGCCGATACATTAACGATCTCACCTACAAGGATCCCGTCTTCAAAGCTCTTTACTCTGCATTCCAAAGCCATCGGGAGCTCGTCAATAAGAGGCGCGTCAACGAATTCGCTCTTTGTCGCATGGAAGCCGGCCTTAGCAAACTTACCGGGTTCTTTTCTTCCCGACTCAATGCCTACATAATCACAAGCGATGACCTGGTCTTCTGTTGCCATGCTGACCGTAAATGCTTTCCGCACTGCGAGATTATCTGTGGTCTTGTGCTCGCTCAGGCTTATCGTAATCTCCTTATAGTCAGTCGTAATACCCCATGCGGCATTCATCGCATTGGGAACACCGTTCTCATCGTATGTGCCGATAATGAGCACCGGCTGCGGATACATAACAGGCTTTGCGCCAAAATTCTTTCTTCCCATGTTAAGTCTCCTTTCAGATCAATCTTCAATATAAGCTGAAGTCTCTTCAAGTTTCCTCTCTGCCCTTTTTGCCATAACCAGGATATATACAGGCATTACGATTCCGACAAACGAACCGAACAACGTGTAAATGGTTTGGAATATTGAGAAGTTTTCTATATGTTCGAAATATATACTTTCCGCACCTGATCCTCCACTAAGACAGAAAGCATAGAAGCCAATGCTTGCGATGATCATAACAAGGCTCCAGCAGTATGTTATGAGCCTGATGATCCACGCGTGAGGAATGATTTTCTCGTTCTTCCTGTTCCTGTAAAATACTACGATCAGAATGATTGCAATAACAGTTCCCGTTACCAGTGAAGTAACGTTTGTGGAAAGGCCCGTACCTGCAATTAGCACTCCTTCACCGCCTATATGGCTTAAGACAAATCCGGAAGCCACACGTGAAAACGCACTGACTATAGGCTGTGCAAACAGCGGAAAATATATCCATTTGCATCCGTAGTTCTTATGAACAAATAAGCAGACACATAAAAGTCCGAAAAGCGAAGATACAGCTGCCGCAGCTGTGTCTACATTAATCAGGATTCTGATGATATCAGAAGTACGGACGATATTGCGTGCGAGGAAAGCTGCCTGCGTAACGATTCCGATAATACCTGTAACGATATACCCGATACCCAGGATCTTAACAGACTTGATCTTGCCTGAAACAATAATGAAGCCAATGATCACCGCAGTTATTTCAGCAGCAAAGCCAACAAGAGCCATTAATAAAATCAATGGATGAATGCCTAAAATCATAATTCCTATCCCCCTTTTTTTATCCGCAGATAATTATATCACTTTTTCCGTTTATCAGTTCCTAGCTGAATTCATAGAGCTTTTTTGCAAGCTCAGGATCCTTCGAGCGCCTGGAAGACCTTGCAATCCTGCACTTATAGAAATACTCACCCGTAATGCCTGATACCGAACCGTCAGAAGCTAAGAATATAGCTGTCCTTGCCCTTTAAAATATCGCTCATATAAAAATATAATAAGTTACCGAGCCCGCGAAATGAATGACCTGAGCATCAATACCTCTCATCCAGATAATCCATTCCGTAATCGATCAGGCGGCGCACTTCCTCATTGGTCTTATACCCGCCCTTCTTGCGGTTGCATCGCCAGCAAAGGCACTGGAGATTATCTATATCATCACCCGTGCCGCCCTGCGAGACAGACTGAATATGGTCAACTTCCAAAAGCAGATAATCTCCCAACCCTTCGCAGAGGCTGTCCAGATAATCTTTTGAGATGCCGCAGATCTGGCATGTGTAATTATCGCGCTCGAGCACTTCATTCTTATCAGATACCCTGATCCGTCTTCTGCTCGCGACCTCGCGCATCAGGCGTTCTTCCCTGCTGATATTGTATTTCTGCCACTTGTAGCGGAACCCCACGACCATCAGGACCAGAAGGATCGCAGCGATTATGATCACTAAGGCAACGACAATAAAGATAGTGTCCGTGCCTGCATTAATATTTTCGAAACTAAACATTGCTCATGTCTCCAAAAGTATTTGTCAGACTAATAATACAATAATGTGTACTTGAATAATGGGACTGAAAATAAGGGAAGCATTGCGGCTCATAGCGGCACGGTTTATGTTGTTAAACTTTGGCCTCCGGTAACGTTATGATACCTGTTTTTCGAGATTTAGGTACC
>AUXO013848492.1_pt1 | contig 10689 bp, 13 predicted proteins | sample 768731 | NCBI WGS metagenome assembly AUXO01 (sample SAMN02715735, study PRJNA202380) | gut metagenome | biome: sheep rumen | host: Ovis aries | place: New Zealand: Palmerston North
AAAGCACGTTTTAAGCTATTTTTACGGCTTTTTATCCTTTCCAATGTATTTATACCATAAAACTATAAACAAGCGTAAAAAGTGCGTTTTTTAAGGTCTTAGCGTGTCTTTTATGTAGTTTTTTGTCTAGTCTATTATAAACTAATAAAAAAATAACGCTTTTTTATAGCGTTTTTTCTTGTTTTGGTGGTTGTTTTGGTTTGGCTTGATATAATATACATGTTTTTATTTTATCGGCTTTTTTGCGTTGTTTCTGTGTGTGTATTATTTCCACTATTTCCTGGATATATAAAACAATTATTTTTTTTGTCGTGATTAGCCCTTCTCTTTTCCCTCTACTCTTTCGGATATATAGACACAAAAAAAAAGAAGATTTAATTTTCTTTTATTTCAATAACATAATTATTATAATATTTAAAACTGTCAACCGTTCCGCCGTTCTTTTGGCTATAATTAAATATTGACATATATTTTTTATTTTTTTCTGCTTCTGTATAATGTACTAATTTATCACCGTTATTTTTTATTATATCTTTTAAAAACATTTTTTTTTCACTCCTTTTTTATATAATTACTTTCTATTGATTCGGTGCTAGGATCAATCCTTTTATAATAACATTTAATCCCAAAATCACTTGTATAATATAAGCCGATGTCCTCCACGATTGAAAAATCTTTTTTGTTGATGTAATATTGGGGCGTTGTGTTTTCAAAGTGTTTTTGCGCCTCTTCCATGTTGTGAAAGTTTATAACCTCGGCTTTGCTTTCGTGGTGGTATTTTCCTTTCAAGTAATAAATCGCCTTTTTTTCGAGTTTTATCATGTTTTATCTTTCCCCCTTGCTTTTATTTTTTCGTGTCGTCTATTGTGTAAATATAGGCAAATAACCCTTTTGTTTTTGATATTTCATAATTTTTATATTTTTTTAATATTCTTTCTTTTTCTTTTTCTGTTTTTGCTATGTAGGGATTTGATCCGCTTTTAAAATTAAATATTGTCATTTTTGAATTAACTCCCTTTCTAAACATTCAACAAAAGCACTCCAAACGCTAGATGCGTAAATTGTTTCATATTCTGTAAAAATATTGTTTTGTACGTCGTCTAAGTTTTTAGCTTCGCTAATCATCAATAAATAGTCTAAAGTAGTTAAATTATAATAACTATTTAAAAAGTAGTCTTTATTTATTTTATTTACATAATTTACCGCTTTTTTATTATAATAAAATTGTCCATCAATTAAAATTTTTATATCGTTTGTATTATTTATCAATTTTTTTATATAATTAAATCTATTTTTTACTTTTTTTGTTATAATTTCCATGTTTTCGCCCTCCTATATTATCCCATTTTCTCTAAACTCTTTTATTAGTCCGTATCTTTTCGCCTTTTTGGTGAAATAGTCACCCCATAACATTAAATCATAATAAGAATAGTGATTCTCACCAAAAGACAATTGCCAATTGATAGCCTCTTGTCTTGCTTCTTCTTTTCTCGTTTTATAGTCTTTTTTCATTTTTATTTGTCCCCCTTGCTTTTATTTTTTGTTATTGTGTAGAAATCGCTTTTTTCTGTGTGATGTTCTGTGATGTTATAATTTAATTTTCTGAAAATATTCAATAAACTACTAACACCAACACCGCCTTCGAAATAAGGTAAAACACCGTAGCCAGATCCATAACCTAGTATATCATGATTATTTGTGTTTTTTAATGTCATTTTTTTATTTTTTGCGATATATAATACTTTTAAAATATCGTTGTTTTTGTTTAATGCTTCGGCTATCGCTGTGCTTTCTTTATCGTATCCGCACCCTGACGCTTTGCCCTCTGTTATGTCTCCGTTGTTTGTGTATACTGTAGCATGTGGATTGTAACCCCATGTTTGATTCCTAACCCATTCAACATTAATTGTTATTGATTCGATGTTATTATTTGCGTTTTTAATTGTGTCGATTCTTTTTAAATTTTTAATAAGTCTTTTTTCATAGTCTTTTATTATTTTATTTTTTAATATTTCTTTTTGTTCGCTTTTTGTTAATTTTTCTTTTTGTCTTTTTGTTAGCTTTTCGCTATAGTACCATAAATTTAAGAAATCATCTTTTTTCGCTTTGTTTAAGTCGCTAATAGCTTTTTTTAACTCCTTTTTATTTTCCTTTTTCACTTGTCTTGTTAATTTTTCCATTTTCTTTTTTCCTTCTTTCTTTACTTTTTTTGATAGATATTTTCTTTATCTATCATGACTATATTATACTATATTTTATTATATCTTGTCAATAGTTTATTAATATTTTTTTTTTATTTTTTTTTTTATCTATTAAAATTTACTTGTATGCTGTGTGCGTGTCCGCTCTCGGTGTATCCGTTTTGGTTGTTTTGGATTGCGTTTACTCTTTCACAATAGACACATAACACACCAAATAAGACAAGCTCCAAAGCTCCGATCAATAACGCGGTTTTGATTCCTTTCTTTAATTTTAATTTTTTAATTGTTTTCTTTTTCATTTTCTTTCCTTCCTTTCTCTTATCTTATGTATTAATTATAATATAATATGATATATTTGTCAATAACTTTATAACATTTTTTTTTATTTTTTTTTTCATGGTGTAAAGATATAATATTGATTTTATTTGTATCTATCTTTTAGATCATGACTATGTTTTTTTATTTTGGGGAGAGCCTGTCCGCCTCGGTGGTGCGTCGTCACACGCCTACACCCTAGAACGCAGAGCGCGAACTTGCTGTTTTAGGTGTTCTAGCAAATTTTTTATAAAAAAAGTTGCTATCTGTGGTATAATTATCTTAAAAGGAGATAAGGTAATGGAAGAACTAGTAGAAAAGCTACAAATCTACTTAACCAAAAAACACTCTCCCCAAGTAGATAAAGTAGCCAAAGACCTAGAGTTGGAAGAATACCAAATCTATGGGCTTGTTGAAATGTTGAAAAAGAAAGGGTACTTATTTGATATACTTGATGATAGAATTGTCAAGATAAAACCCATGAAAGAGAATGGTATATATGAGATACCAAACAACCTAGGCCATTTAAAGTTGTTGTTAATCTCAGACACCCACTTAGGTAGTAAATATGATAGACTTGACATACTAAGATACTTGTATGATAAAGCTAGTAAAAATGGTGTTAATTATGTGTTGCATAGTGGTGATTTAACAGAGGGTGTTAGTGGTAGACCACAGCAGTTGTATGAGTTAAGGGAGAGTTCTTATACAGGGCAGAGAGATTATGTTGTTGATAAATACCCTAAGTCTGATATACCTACGTATATAATCAGTGGGAACCATGATTTATGGTGGGTTAAGAAATGTGGTTCTGATATTGTGAAAGATATTTGTGATTGTAGAGAAGATTTGCATTATTTAGGTAGTGATTGTGAAGATTTAAAAATTGGGAAGTTAAAAATAAGGCTTTATCATGGAAAAGGTGGTAGTGCGTATGCCAAGTCTTATAAGTTGCAGAAATATTTAGACAGTATACCACCAGAAGAGAGACCACATATATTGCAGACAGGACATGTACATAATGCGTTTTTTATGAAACAGGGAGATACACATTGTTATCAGACGAGTTGTTTACAAGATTTGACACCTTATGAACGTAGTATGGGTTTTGGCAATGAAAAGTCATGTTGGTGGTTAGATATTGATATGGATAATAAAGGAAACCCAGTACATATCATACAAGATTTAGAGAGTTTTACGAAAAAGAAAGTAAGGTAATAGGAAAAAGAAAAATGGATAGACTAAAAAAAGAAATGTTAAAAATCTACAAACCCCTATCCCACCTAGATTGGATGAACTACACTTTGGTGAAAAGGGATATAACTTATCACCATATTATAAAACAAGAAAGTGGTGGAGGAAGAACAATAGAAAATGGTGCATTGCTAATGCCAATTGCTCACCAATATCTCCACCTAATAGAGTGTAAAGACAACGACACTTATGTTGCGATAAACAAGATATTTAAGTATGTGAATGAACAAAGGCACGAACCTACAAGAGAGCAAAGAGACATAGTGGAGTATTTGTTAGGAGAGTTTGAGAGAGTACATGCAAGAGATAAAAATAGTAGAGGAAAGATATTAGTACGTAGAGATTATATGATAAGGAGTTGGGATAAATGAGTAAAAAAGAGAAAGTATTTTTCAAGGTAGTAATACCAGTATTTGATGCTGAGGAATGGGTAGAGAAGAGCGTTAAGTCGGTTGTCAATCAGACATTTAAGGATTATGTAGTAGTGTGTGTTAATGATAAATGTAGGGATAATACGTTTGAGATTGTAAAAAGTATTGCGAAAGATAATGAAAGAATAGTGTGTGTTGAGCCTGAGAAAAAGGTATGGAATGGTGGTGCGAGAAATATTGGGATGCATTATGATATTGAGAGTGAATATACGTTGTTTTTAGATAATGATGATTGGTTTTATGATGAGAATGTGTTTCAGAAGATACATGATAACATTGTAGAGAATGGTTACCCAGATTTAGTAAGGTTGTCTTATAGTTGTTTAGTAGGAAAGAGTAGTCAGTATGTGGAGTTAAGTGAGGGTAATGTCAAAGATTTGTGTTGTAGTTTGTATGTGGCGCCTTGGACAAAGTGTGTTAAGTCGAGTTTGTTAGTTGATTTTCCTGAGAATACGTTGATAGAGGATGTTGTGCAACATATTGGACAATGTGATAATATAGAGAGTGTTAGTTTGTTAAAGACTCCTTGTGTTGTATGGAATAGGAATAATGTAAATAGTGCCTCATTGAGAGAGAATCAGAAAACGTTGTTGAATGGGAAACGAGTTTCGAGTGTTTATAGGAATATTGCAGATTTGATGGATTTGGTATGTGTACATGATTATGCGGAGGAGCATAGGTTGTGGAGGCTTGGTTGTTATAAGAATTTGGTACGTGAGGGGAAAGAGGAGCATTTTTAGAGTGAGGTTTTTTTGATGGGAAAGAGATATAGTAATGTATTTTATTTTCATACGTTGAATAGTATAGGGGGGACGGAGCAGTTTTTATATTATTTGTCGTGTTTGTATAAAAACATGGTGGTGTTTTATAGAGAGGGTGATGAAAGACAAGTTGATAGATTAGGTGAAAATATAGAGATACATAGGTATAAAGGCGGTGTGATAGAGTGTGATAGATTTTTTGCTAATTATAATCCTGATATTATTGAGAATGTTAATGCGAGAGAGTACATACAAGTAGTGCATATGAATTATAAGTCGCAGAATAGGGTTCCGCATATACATAGTAAGATTACGAAATGTGTTGGGGTCAGTGAGCAAGCGTGTAGAGAGTTTACAGAGTTGACGGGTAGAGAGTGCGAGTGTATATATAATCCTGTTGTTGTGAATACGCCTAGAAAAGTGTTAAAGTTGATAAGTGCGACACGTTTGAGTGGGGAAAAAGGTAGAGAAGAGATGATAAAGTTGGGTGAAATTTTAGATTCTTGTGGGATGCCTTATATATGGCTTGTTTTTACGAATGATTGGAATAGGATAAGGAATCCACATATAGTGTATATGGAACCTACGTTGGACATACAAGATTATATCGCTGGGAGTGATTATTTAATACAATTATCAAGCAGTGAGAGTTTTTGTTTTAGTGTTGTTGAGAGTTTGATGTTGGGGGTGCCTTGTATTGTAAGAAATTTGCCTATTTGGAGTGAAATAGGTTTAAAAAATGGAGAAAATTCGTTTATTTTGAATTTTGATATGAGTGATGTTCCTGTTGATGATATTTATAAAGGTTTAAAGACATTTAAGTATGTGCCTCCAAAGAGCAATTGGGATAAATATTTAGATAATGACAGTGAATATGACGCTCATAGGGAAGTTGAATGTGTTGCTAGTCGAAATTTTTTTGATATAGTGGAAAATAAATGGCGAGAAAAAGGGGAAAAGTTTAAATGCGGTGAAAAAAGAAAAAATCACTTGACAGATATAGAATTGATTGATAGAATGTAATTACATACAAGTTAGATTTGTATGTCAATAACTTTCTTTACTTTAAGTCACCTTTATAGGTGGCATAGAGTAGATATTAAAATATATTGGTAAAGGTTATAGAAATATACCAATCGAGTGTTATTGACGAATAACATAATGTCTTGCAAAAGACAGAACCTTATATCTATTCTATGGTACTTGTAAAAGAGTACTAGACATTGCTAAAAACTTCATGGCGCTTGTGAAAAGCGCTATATTGGGAGTTAATTCAACTTGGTAGAAGCCTTGGTTTGGATCCAAGAGGTTGCAGGTTCGAATCCTGCGCTCCCAACCAATATAGCTGAGTGGAGAAGTGGTTATCTCGTCTGGCTCATAACCAGAAGAACGTGGGTTCAAATCCCACCTTAGCAACCAAATTACCTGGTGGTGGAATAGGTAGACACACAGAGCTTTGACCTCTGATATTACTAGTTCGAATCTAGTCCAGGTAGCCAAAGAGGAGATACAAATGTTTGATGATGATATGGAATTTTCAACATATAATGATTTTTTTAAAAGACGTAAAAGTATAAAGAAAATGTATACGAATATGGATAAACAAGCGAAAGCTATTTATAAACTTTATTTATATGCACAAAGAGAGATGTCTGTTGGTAAAGTTGATTTAATATGGGAATATTTAAACGAACCAAGTAGTAGTTTGTTTTGTCCTAGTGATGAACAATTAATGGTGTATTTTGTAGAGGCTTTGGAGCCAAAACCAACTAATAAAGAGTATTTAGAAGAGGAAAAGAAATTTGAATATTGAAGAGGAAATAAAACGTAGAATACAAAGTACAGAGGAATTAATTGGTAAGGTTAAAGATAAGACTACATTGGCGTATTTGGAGGGTTGTTATTCCCTTAAATGCGACTATGAAAGTGTTAAGAATAATGATAAAGCGTGTTTTTATGCTGATATAGTGATTGACTTATTGCAAAGAAATAAGATTGTGTATAAAGATAATCAAGAGACACGTGATAAAATAAATAAAATGTGGGTTACAAGTTATGACACGAAAGCTAGAAATGGGGATTTCGAGGCTTTTTGTATTGCGTTGGAATGGAATAGACCTATACATAAACAATTTTACTTGCCACGTGCAAGACTTTTGAAAAAACATGGTGTTATACAAGGTGTACAAGATTTGATAGATGATAAACTAGATTTATTGGTATTGAATTTACCACCGAGAATTGGTAAAACAACTATTGGTTTGTTTTTACAAGTGTTGTTAGGTGGCATGTGTCCTGATGAGAGTATTTTAGGTGCTGGACATAGTGTTGGTTTGATACAATCTTTTTATTCAGAGATTATAAATATTATGGAGGGTGAAGAGTATCGGTATCATGAGATATTCCCAAATAATAAAATAGCGAATAAAAGTGCAGAGTATTTGTATTTAGATTTAAATAAGGCTAGACGTTTTCATACATATAATTATGTTTCTATTGAAGCTGGTGGTACTGGTAAAGTACAAGCAGAGAGACTTTTGTATTGTGATGACTTGGTGAAAGATGTAGAACAAGCAAATAACCCAGATAGACTTGAAAAGTTGTATTACAATTATACAGGTACTATTAAAGACCGTAAGATACAGAGATTGTGTAAGGATGGTGTTTATAGACCTTGTCCCGAATTACATATTAACACCCCATGGTCACTTCACGACGTTACAAGTCGTGTTGTTGAGAATGCGAGACAAGATGATATGTCACGTGTTAGAATTATATCTGTACCTTGTTACGATGAAAACGGTGAGAGTAATTTCTTATTTGATTATGGTAAGGGTTTTAACGCGAAGTATTATCGTGATATGGAGATAGCGGAAGATCCTGTAATCTTTAGTGCGAAATATTTGATGCAACCAATAGAACGTGATGGTTTGGTATTTAATAAAGAGAATATCAGTTTTTATAATGAGTTACCAGGAGAAGAGCCTGATAGAATTGTTGGGTATGCCGATGTGTCACATGGTGGAGATGATTACTTTAGTTTACCGATAGCGTATGTTTATGGTAATGAGGTTTATATTGAAAAAGTGTTGTTTAAGAATAAGTTTGGTGGAGATGATTACATTAGACCTTTTGTCAAAAGGATATTGATCGATAATAATGTTAGTCGTTGTGGTGTTGAAAAGAATAATGGTGGAGATTTTTTCTCTACACTTATGCAACAAGATTTGAAAGCTAGTAATTATCATTGTAGTATCACCACACATAATGCACCAACAAATAAAAGAAAACTAGATAGAATACTTGCTTGTCAAAATGAAATTAAAGGTGTCGCAAACGAGAATAATACGTTCAGAATATATTTTAAGAACCCAGAATTAATAAAAGGCGATAAAGAGTATATGAACGCTATGCAACAATTGTACTCATGGAATCAAAACCCAAGTATGCAGACAAAACAACATGATGACTTTCCTGATAGCTTGGCTGGACTTATTACAAACGTGTTAGGTTATAAATCAAGTGGTAAGGCAAGAACAAATATTAGTGCAAATGATTTAGGAATTTAAAAAAGTTGTTGACATGTTGAATATAACATGTTAATATATAATTACATTGAGATTTTTATAGAACCATATGAAAGACTACAACACAATGTAGTATGGATATTATCTCGTTCCTTTTGACTCTGAGAGTCGATTTTAGAGTGGCTAGGGTATATGTTGTTAGTAATAACAATATTGAGATACACACAGTGTAGAAAGAGATAATAGTGGTTTATTATAAGAGTTTATAAAACACAACAAACTAATCGGTTGGGAAATCTGCAAAAGCCTAAATGTATTTAGGAAGAACGCTATATAACTACCATTATCTGTGGTGGATAAAGAGGAACGACAAGTTCGTGTAGTTATATAAATACCAAAAACCCACTTAAATTGTAGTTGAAACCTAGTGATAGGTGTATAAGATTAGACGTTGGTACAAGTAGCACAAATCTACAATATTAACCAGGAAAATGATAGGAGTCCATGCTAGGACATAGTTTTATTTTTAAAAAGCCTATTGTGTGTGAAAGTTGGTAAGAAAGATTTACTCTAGTAATAAAAGGTTAGTATTTATTAAGAGTCGCTCTCTTATGAGGCATATTAACTGGCTAGTGGTTGAATAATGAATGGTTATAATAAACTAGTGTGAGGAGCATCTATTAATATTTTAATGTAAAAGTGAATATGGTAACATATTCTTTTTTTTTGTGTTTTTGACAAAAATTTACATTTGTGGTATAATATATGTATATAAATGGGTAATTTTATAGTTAGAGAGTAGGTGGTAATCTGAAACCTAATGGCTTTAAATTGGAGAATTTGCATTATGGTAGACAAAGAATAATTTTAGATTACCCTGAAATAACGGAAGAAAACTTGTTCGAAGTTATGCAAAAAGCTCTAGGTATTCATAATAAAAATAGTTTGGATTGTGAATATTTGATTGATTATTTTTTAGGAAACCAAGATATTTTGACAAGACCTGTTGGTGGTACGAGTGATATTAACAATAAAACAGTTGTTAATTTTGCTTTTCCTATAACAAGAGAAATAGTTGGTTATACTTACGGTAGCCCTACAGAGTTTATTCCTAAAGATATGGAATATCAAGAAGATGTCAATAAGTTGGCTGATATATACAATTATGAGGATAGTCATTTTGTTGACACATGTAGTGGTTTATACGCAAGTATATGTGGTCTTGGTTATATGATAACATTGCCAGATAAAAACATATCAAAAGATATGACACCAGAAGTACCGATAGTACATGCGTATCTTGATCCTCGTAACACATTCGTGGTACAATCAACAGAAGTTGGTAACCCAACAATATTAAGTTGTAATTATGTTGTAAATAAAGTAACAGGTAAAAAAGATTATACTTGTTATACGGACAGATTTAAATTTGAATTTTCAAATATGAACCCTGAGACATTAAAAGTTAGCACAAACCCAATTGGTGTGAACCCAATAACAATGGTGCCAAACTCAATATTCTTAACAGGAGATTGGGAACAAGCAATATCAGTAATGAACGCTCAGAATCAAATAACGAGCGATAGTTTAAATGATATTGAGGGTACTATTAAGAGTTTGTTAGTTATTTTAGGTGCCGAGTTTGAAGATGATGATGAGGATTTAAAAAAGATTAAGAAAAACAGAGTCATGACACTTACTAAAGGTGATGGTTCGAGTGGTGGTTTGGATGCTAAATTTATAGCTCCACAATTAGAAAGTACAAGTGTTCAAAATGTACGAGAATACTTGGAAGAGGCGAGAAATGTTATCACAGGTATTCCTGACAGAAGTGCTAATTCAAGCGGTGGAGACACTGGAATGGCTGTTCTAAATAGAGATGGTTGGACAGACATTGAAATTGTCGCTAGACTAAAAGAAATGTTTTATAAGAAAGCTAAAAAAGAACAATTATCGGTTGGTATTAGTATTTTAAAGAAATTAGGATTAGTTAGAGATGATATGTCAGTATTAAATATTGATATATCAGTAGGTCGTCATACAACAGATAATCTACAAACGAAAACACAAGCGTTTTCTACATTGGTTGCAACTAACGAGTTGTCAACTATGGATGCTTTGGAGTTGTCTTGTTTGACAAATAAAACACGTGAAGTTGTAGAACGTGGTGAGAAGTTTAGAAAAGAAAGACAAAAAGAAG
>AUXO015501640.1_pt1 | contig 10688 bp, 11 predicted proteins | sample 768731 | NCBI WGS metagenome assembly AUXO01 (sample SAMN02715735, study PRJNA202380) | gut metagenome | biome: sheep rumen | host: Ovis aries | place: New Zealand: Palmerston North
GTTCACTCCATTGCCATCAAAGACATGGCCGGTCTATTGAAACCATATGCAGCCAAGGAGCTGGTCTATGCGTTAAAGAACGAAGTAGATCTTCCGATCCACCTGCATACGCATGATACCTCCGGCAACCAGGTAGCTACCTACTTGATGGCAGCCGAAGCCGGTGTGGATATTGTGGATACGGCCGTATCCTCTATGGCCGGTATGACCAGCCAGCCATCCATGAACGCGGTTGTTTCTGCTTTACATGGACAACAAAGAGATACTGGTTTGAATCTGGATCGGATCCAGGATCTGACCGACTATTGGGCGGATGTACGATTACGTTACAAGAAATTCGACCGTGGTTTAAAAACAACCGCTACCGATATCTATAAATATGAAATTCCGGGCGGACAGTACACGAATCTAGGTCCTCAGGTGGCTTCCTTAGGTTTAGCCAGCCGCTTTGAGGAAATCAAGGAAATGTACAAACAGGTGGATATCATGTTAGGCGGTATCACCAAAGTAACCCCATCTTCAAAAATGGTTGGAGATATGGCCATTTTCATGGTACAAAACAACTTAACACCGGATACCATTGTTGAAGAAGGAAAACATCTGAACTTCCCGGATTCCGTGATTTCCTATTTTAAGGGAATGATGGGACAGCCGCCTCACGGCTTCCCTAAGGATCTGCAAAAGGTCGTATTAAAAGGCGAAAAGCCCATCACTTGCCGACCGGGTGAACTGCTTGAACCGGTTGACTTTAAAAAGATTGCGGAAGAAATCGAACCGATCTGCAGCCATAAACCAATTGGTATGCGAGATGTGATTTCCTACTGTATCTATCCGAAGGTCATGAAGGATTATTGGGAACATGAAAAAGAATATGGCTATCTGATGCGTATGGGTTCTCATGTCTTCTTTAACGGATTAGCTGTTGGTGAACGAAACCTGATCAATATTGAAGATGGTAAGACATTGAGCATCCGTTATCTTGGACTGGGAGATATCAACGAGAAAAAGGGTACACGCAGTGTCATCTTTGAACTGAACGGTTCCCGCCGTATTGTCGAAGTACCGGATCCGAACATCAAGGTAACTGGTCAGAAAATCGAAATGGCCGATCCGCAGGATAAGTCCCATGCCGGCGCCTCCATTCCAGGAATGATCACCAAGATCAATGTCAAAGCCGGTGATAAGGTCGAAAAGAACCAGACACTGGCTGTCATCGAAGCTATGAAAATGGAAACAGCCGTCGTAGCCCGGATGGATGGGGTTGTCAAGGACATTCTTTGTGCCGAAGGCGATACCGTACAAGCCGGACAATTGTTGTTCATGCTGGAAACATCAAAATAGGCCAAGGGGTTTTCGAAAGAAAACCTCTTTTCAAGTGATAGAATAGGAGTAATTCAATATGCATTCATTTAAAGATTTACGAATTGTTGATAATTTTTATCAAACCTCTTCCTTTTTTCCGATGCCGACCGTGTGCATCTCCACGGTCAATCCGGATGGAAGCTTCAATGTCGGTTCATATTCCTTATGTTTTCCTTACTATATTGCCGGAAAACAAAGATATGCGATGTTACTGGAATGCCGTAATACATCCAATACTTGTATCAACTTATTACGCACCGGGAAATGTGCCATTAACTTTATCACCGATGACCGGGCTGTCTTTAAGGAAGCTGTCCGATTAGGGTATCCAGGTCCTTCCGAAGAAAAGATGAAAGATTTTAAATGGAAGACCGAAAAAGGAATCGCCGACCCAGATGATCCGGATCGTCCTGCCATTCTCAGTGATGCCTTTCAGGTCTTTGAATGCACCTGGGCGAAAGAATTGGAGAATGCCGACCGGTTCCATGCGGAAGATGTCGATGATGGTTATGACGGTCCTTATAACGATTTCAATGGTCTGACATCAAAATACGGAGCCCACTTCATCTTGTATATCGACCACATTCTGATGAAGGAAAAGTATTACAATGCCATCATAAACGGTGTGACCAAAAACGATTTTCCGCCGATTCCGGTAGACTACGGATACAGAGATTCCACCAATTTCTGGTATACGCCGTTTCCGCGTTTCAAAAAGCCGGTTTCCGAACCGATTCCGGCACCGAAAGAAGCCGACCTGGGTGCCATTCGATTTGCGGCCGACCGCATGGATGATACCGTCAAATTTACCGATGACGCCTTAAAGAACTTTGTGAAAGTGCCACGTCCATTCTTAAAAACCGTATTAAACGGTTGTGTAGCCTGGGCTAAGGAAAACGATGTGACCCTGATTACCGATGAACACGTCAAGATCATCAACGATAAGCGAAATCAGGAAAAACAAGCTAGAAAACGTTAAAAAGACCGGATGGAAATCCATCCCGTCTTTTTTGGTTCCCTACAGCCTCCTTTAGAAGAAGGCCCTCTGATAGCTCAGCGCGCTCTGCGTACGGAATTCCGGCTTCCAGTCCGGATTATTAACAAACCATGTATTTATTATTTCTTTGATAAAGTGTTTCATCTGAATACCTCCTTGTTTATGGAGAGTATAGATGGTTTATTTTAAATCAACTTTAAATCAGTGCTTTTTATTCAATGTTTTTGGCTTGTCTTCCTTTTTTTGTGATAAAGGTTTTTAAGGCCTGTTTGTTTGAAGCGGAAAAGGAATCCCTTAAAAAAGGAACAATGCCGTCCTTTGCGACAAACACAATTAAATGCTCTGTTCCTTCCACCCGGACAATTTCCTCATACGAATACTGTTTTCTGTTTTCATTTATGGTATATTCCAGACCATTGTCCGATGCACAGGCTTTGACATGCACATTCACGGTTCCATATATTCTTTGATACTGCCGCAGGGTTTTCTTTACATGACGGCTGACCGACAGATAATAATTATCAATCACAAGATATACCCCTACCACCAGCAACAATACAGCCAATGTCAGATGAAGACGCATACCAATCAGTATAGCTGCACAGACGAAAGTTACCATGCTGCAGACCATCTTCACTTGCATATTTCTTTTTAAGCTGGCTTTGATATATTCCCGTACGTACACTTCTTTATTCTCATATTCACTGATAAATCTTTTTTCTGATTTCTTCATTCATTTCCTCATATTAATCCTGTCACAAATTCATACATTTGACGTGGTGTATCCAAGGTATCCATATATTCCACAATTTCTTCATCGTGAAAGATATTGATCAATGTAAACACAAAGTCATTGATACTGTCTGAACTTAAGACACTGATTGCAGCAACGTATTTTACCCAGATGTTTCCAAACCGTACAGGCTGGCTGAGCCGTACCAGGCTCATCGCATCATAGACTGCCCCGTCAGCCGGATCGGCATGGGGCATGATCGTATCCTGTGAAATGGCAATGTAGCTGTTTTCCTCGCCACCGTTTTTTTCAATCGTTGTGATCATGCTTTCGATATATGTCTGTTTGACAGCACCTGTCTGATATAAAAGCTGGCCGGCTTTTCGCACCACATCCCGCCAGTCTTTGGCACAATAGTCCAACACAACACTTTCCGGCTTCAAATAGGAAGAAGAAACACTGTGCTTTTTTGCGGGCTTACGGATCCGGGCCTGCATTTGCCGAGTCTGGTTCTGCTGGTGTTTTTCATCAAGAATCTTCAAAGCCTCGATGCGTATATTGCGAATGTCTTCTTCGGATAAAACAGGACCATCAATATTCACATACGGAATACCAAAAGACTTCACATCTTCACTGGAAATGATCAGATCGATCTGCTGATCCATCAAATCTTCTTTGTTAAGCCGATGGGCTGTATCCCCATCAATAAATTCAATTAATTCTTTTAGGGATTCCAGTTTTCCGCGGATCAGCTGTTGAACGCCTCGTCCTAATTTAGTAACCAGCAAGACACGAACACGCTGTTTGACTTGGGTATCTACTTTCTGTTTTTCATACATCGCACCAAAATACATGACCAGAAACGCAATCTCGTCATCGTTAAATGGTTGATTGACATATCTTTCCAACGGCTTCATTTCTTCTTTGACCACAGAAAAGATTTCCGGGTATTTATCTTTGATATTCTGTGTAAAAGGATTATGTAACACCTCATGGTTCCGCGTACGATATACAGCTGATTTCATATGATCCACCAATACATCGTATAAGTGATTATCCAGATAAAAATTCAACTGAAACCGATTGGTTATCTGGAAGATAGCTTCCCCGATCAATACCGGCATGGCAATTTCCGATAGATTTTTCGTATAGCTGTATACATAACTCTTTTCTCGAAACCGTTGGATCATATTTTTTATTTCCGCTTCCGGTACTTCAATATCCCATTCCTTTTGGATCTGCATGGCAATTCCTTGGCTCAGCCTGTATTTTGAGCTCTTCAGAATATCCTTTGCATACGTATCTTCAATGACTCTTCCTTTCTTCAGACGAGAGATCATGATCAAGTATTCATACACCGTTTCACTGAAGGAGAAATCGGAAAGGATATATCCGCATTCCTTCTCTACCTGATCGACAATATCTGAAAGTTTTGGCAAAATATCTTCACTAATGATCTCTCTGATCAGAAAATGCCAGTATGTGTCATATTCCACATACATGGAATGGTTAAAATTCAGCTCCAGTAAATGCAGAATTTCAGCACGGATCGTTCGTTCTTTCTGGTCTACGATATATCCTTTACTGATACGGGAAACTAACTGGATCTGTCGACTGTCAAAATACTTCTTGATTTCATTGACATCCATTAAGATCGTTGAACGGCTTGTCTGCAGATGCTCCGACAGTTCATTGGCCGTCACATATGTCGTGCTGTTTAACAGGATCATAGCGATAATGGTACGTCTTTCATCTTTTGTCAGACGATACGTATAAAAATTGTTGTGGATCAGAAAATATTGTAGATCTTTGGATATACTTTCATACTCATTGGAAAAACGGACACAATTCTCATGATCAATGATCAGAATAGGTAAATTATGGACACGCAGGTCCTCATTCAATTCATAGATCAAATGCTGCGTATTTCTAAGTGTCGTATGCAGGAGCAAAGATAGAGCTTCCATGCTCATCTCTTTTTCTTTCATCAGCTTCTTTATGATGATATTGCCACGATAATCCATATAGACACCTCTGTTATGTATATTTTTATTATATCAAACGACTGGCTTTCCTTTTATGGAAGGCCAGTCATTTCTAAAAATATGTTAAATTAGGTCCTTTTGATCCGTTATTTTATTTTTTCAGGTCTTCCTTGGTCCCATTCGGCAGAATGACATATTTTATCCCCTCCTGCCGACCGATGCTTTCGAGTGCATCGATGGTTTTTTCCAGCGGATAATAACCACTGATGTACTTACTTCCATCGATCTGTCCGCTGGACAGTAAACGCAGCGCCCACTGTACGTGGTATGGAGTATGATGATACACCCCTTTTAATGTAATCTCGCTATAGTGAAACTTCTTACAGTCAAAGGTCACCTTGGATCCGGCTTTGGTTCCACCGAAGCATAATACGGTCGCTCCTGGTCTTGCCATGTCAAATGCGTTTTCCCATGCTTCCGGGAAACCTGTCGCTTCAACAACGATTTGTGGTCCTTTTCCTTCCGTCAGCGCTTTTACCTGCTCAATATAGTCTTCAGCACCGGCATTGACGGTCGCAAAGGCACCGAATTTTTTAGATAATCCCAAACGGTAATCACTCAAATCAGCTGCAATAACACGGCATCCATGCAGGTTTAATAGATCCATGAACATCAGACCGATCGGACCGGCCCCAATGACAACAACATAGTCTCCGACTTTTGCCGGAATGGAATCAAATCCATGTACGGCACAAGCCAGCGGTTCCAGTAAAGCGGCATATTCATAAGGCAGATTTTCCGGAATCTTATAAAAATTGTATTTCAATAAACGTTCCGGAACAGCAACATATTCACTGAAAGCTCCGTTCAGATATTCCAGGTTATCACATAAGCTGTACTGTTTATTTTTACAATGCTCACATTCATAACAAGGTGCTGTATTGGCTCCCACGACACGGTCGCCCACCTTGAATTTGGTGACATTTTTTCCTACAGCGACAACATCGCTGGCAAATTCATGCCCAAATGTAGATGGTGTGTGCTGAATAATTGTCGGATGCCCACGGCGATATGTTTTCAAATCTGTCCCGCAAGTTAACGCAGCGCGGACCTTAACCAATATTTCACTATCGCCTATGGTTGGAACATCAGTTTCTTCAAAACGTACATCTCCCGGCGCATAGAACATCTGTGCTTTCATCTTTTTCTGCATTTTCATTTCCTCCTATTGTTGTCCGTAATTCTTCTCTGTATCTTTACGCATGAATTCAGCCACCTGATCTTCCAGAATGTTTACATTTCCCATCTGGAAGGCATAATAGGCTACCTTTGCACTTTCTTCCAGTACAATGGCATCCTTTAATGCCTTATCGATATTATCATCGACACAGATGGCTCCATGATTTCCCATCAATACCGCTTTATCCTTATCCCCTAGTGCATCACTGGTGACTTCTGCCAGTTCCGAAGATCCAGGCATACAGAACCTGGCTAACTTGACCTGGCCACCGACAAGGTCTGCGGCTTCCGATGTAATACAAGGCATTCCTTCAATATCTCGACACGCCCAGGCTGTACAGAAGGTGGAGTGGGTATGCACAATGCCGTTTACATCCTTTCTTTTTCGATAGATTGCCGTATGCATCGGCAATTCAATGGAAGGTCTTCTTTCTCCATCCACGATCTGATTGTTTTCATCCACAACAACGATATCCGATGGGTGCAGCGTTTCATATGGCATACCACTTGGTGTAATACAGATATATGCGGTTTCCGGATCTCTTAAACTGAAATTTCCGAACGTTAATGGAATCAGTTTCAAACGCTGGATCGTTAACGCAATTTCAATAACTTTCTTTCTTTCTTGTTCTAATAACATAAATGGATCCTTTCTTATACAAGTCCGCCAAACAGAGACAGAATCTTAGCAATGATATATGGCACCAGATGTGCTCCGATATCCAAGGAGGATACATAGGTAGCTCCTTCCGGGAAGGCAAAGTTTACGGATTTTGCGATGGCTGTAACCGTTGGTGCCAGATCAGTTGCGATATACAGAATACAGATCATCATCAATGTTCCCGAAATCAAAGCACGGACAAGGTTTCCTTTACTGGCAACAACCGGCCAGATCATAAAGAATGGAATGGTAGAAAAGTCAACTAACGGCATGACCTTATTTCCAGGAAGGATCAGACTCAACAATAAAGTAATCGGAATCATGATCAAGGCACTGGAGATAACCATCGGTGAGCCTGTCGCAATGGCAGCATCCATCCCAATGTATACTTCTTTTCCAGGAAATCGCTTATTCATAAATTCTTTGGCATCTTCACTTAACGGCATCAAGCCTTCCATCAAGATAGAAACCATTCGTGGCAGGATAAACATAACTGCCGCCATATTCACAGCCAGAGCCACAACACCGGCAATATCAAGACCGGCTAACAACCCGATCCCGGCTCCCAGGATCACACCTAGGATCATTGGTTCGCCTAAGAATCCCAGCTTATCGGCAATGGTATCTCCGTTGAAATTGAGTTTGTTTAAACCAGGGATCTTATCGTAAACTTTATCCAAAAGGATGAAGACCGGTGCCCAGCTGACTGTTTCTGTATGTGGTAAAGAAACACCCGGTAATCCGAAATAATCCTGTACAAGCGGTGCTGTCATATCAGCAAACTTCATAATAACAACGAAGGTAATACCGGAAGCAATCACGCCTAGAATCATGCTTCCTGTCATAAACTGAACCAAAGAACCGGTCAAAATAAAGTGCCAGTAATTCCAGATATCGATGTTTAACGTTTTTGTCAGATTCAACGCCAGCATCACGATATTCAATACAAAGCATGTAATAAACACAAATGGTACGATATTGGTCGCAAAGGCAATGGATGAACTCACCGGCCATCCAACATCCATGACTTCCAAGGATAATCCAAAGCGAGTTATCATCGCCTGTGTAGCTGGTGTAATATATTGTCCCATCAGACCGACAACCAGATTGATTCCGATAAAACCGATACCGATCGTCAAACCGGCACGGAACGCTTTTGAAAATTTCTGACCAAGGATCATCCCCAGAATTGTGATGATGATCGGCATCACAACGGATGCACCCATTCCTAAAATATAATTCAGTACTCCCATGATATTCCTTTCTACTTATCTAATGACTTTAAGTAATCCGCGATTTCATCCGCTAGTTGTTCAGCACCAATGCCTGTAATAAACTGCAAGGCACGGAATGTTTTGATACCTCCCAGCTTATTCACCGGAATTTCTGCCGTATGGATGATGCAGTCCGGATGAATGATGCTGGCCTTTCCTACGATTTCAATCGCCTTACATTCAATGACATCCACCTTTTCAATACCTCTGGCTTGTAATAATGTTTTGCACTTGTTGGCCGCTACGGTTGATGTAGCGACACCGGTTCCACATGCGGATAAGATTTTGTAAGATTTCATTTTAATTCTCCTTTTCTTTCACAATGTGCATGATCTCTTCTTTTGTTTTTGCGTTTACAATCCGTTTTAACACTTCCTGGTCCTGGATCAGCAGAATCGCATTCTGAAGAAAGTCCATATAATTGGCTCCACTGACCGCCAGCATGATGATAAATCTCACAGGAACCATCTGATGATCTTCGATATTGGAAGCCATCTGATGAAATTCCACCGGATTTTTTAAGACAGCCAAAGCCAAGGCGGTAGCATTGACATGGTTCTGATCTGTGTGTGGAATAGCCACGCCGACGCCATTCACATCCAAGCCTGTCGGAAACACTTTTTCTCTTTCCTTCAATGCCGGTACAAAGCTTTCTTTTGTATAATTCAGCTCTGTCAGTTTTCCTCCTAAAATATGAAATACTTCCTCTCTTGTCTGTACGTCTAAATCCATGAAGATCAGCTCTTCTTTGATATTCTCGCTGAGCATCCAGACACCTCCTCTTAACTTGATTTCATTATATTTTTGGAAAGGAGAACCATAAAGTTCAAAACAAAGTCAAAAAAAATGCGCACAATTGAACTAACAATTGTGCTTACTGTCTAAATACTTCAAGCCCTGATAAAATCCTATAACAGACAAAAAGCGAGGTATTGCCTCGCTGAAATGTTTCCTCTATATTTCGTTCTTTTCTATTTTTTCCATCACTTCAAAGAAGTCTTTACATACCTCATCGTATGGCTGGTCCTTCGGTTCAAACAGATCCGGTATCAAGATGGTATAACAACCCGCAGCATGTCCTGCCTGGATACCTAGCGGACTATCTTCAAAGACGTAACACTCTTCCGGTTTTAATGCCAACTGGTGGCAAGCTTTTAGAAAGATATCCGGTTCCGGTTTACTTTTGTCAATGTCAAAACCCGCAACTACGACATCAAAATAGTTCAGGATCTTTCCTCTTTCCAGATTATCATAAATCTGTTCCCGGGTAGCGCTGCTAGCAACCGCGGTTTTATATCCACGCGTTTTCAGATATTGTAGAACTTCCACAACCCCTGGTTTTAATTCCAGGTTTTCCTCCATCATGCGCTTTACATGTTTAAAACAGCTTTCCCGCATTTTGTAGGGATCCACAGCGGGAAACGTCTGCTGGATCAGCTCAATGATCGCATGTTTACTGCGTCCCTTCATCTTCAGACAAAACGCATCCGATACATCTAGACCAAAATCCTTTCCTGCCAGTTTCCAGGCTTCGTTATAAAATACTTCCGTATTGAACAAAATCCCGTCTTTATCAAAGATAGCTCCCTTTATTCTTGTGTTTTCAACCATTCTATCACCTCAAAAAAATCTTTGAATACCTCGCATTTTCCTTCCAGACAAGGATCGATGGTATCGGTTTCGGGTATTAATACTGCTTTACATCCGGCAGCACAGGCTCCTAAGATACCATTGGTGCTATCCTCGAAGACAATACAGTCTTCCGGGGAAAGCTTCAACTGTCGACAGGCTTCATAGAAGACATCGGGATGTGGTTTGCTGTGGGATACTTCTACCGCCGAGGCAATCCCGCTGAAGTACGCTGTTAATCCTGCCTTTTCCAAATTCTCCCGAATTAATGAAGTGGATCCTCCACTGGCTATGGCACAAGGAATTCCTCTCGTTTTAAGATACTCCAGTATTTCTATAACGCCTGGTTTCAGTTCCAGCGTCTCTCGCATCTTCTCTACCGCATAATCTGTATATCCCTTCCAATAGGCATACGCATCGATTTCCGGTTTCATGGCATGGATCCTGTCTATCTGATCCTGGCCGCTTCGTCCCCAGATGGCATCGATGAACGCCTGGGTCACTTCAAAGCCCATGCGTTCGGCCATGACGTACCAGCCTTCGTTATAATACTTTTCACTGTCAAACAGTGTTCCGTCTTTATCAAAAATAGCACCTTTCATACTCTGTTCCTCACTGTTTCGTATATATCAGAAAAAAGCATGCATTTCAATAGGCATTAAAAAAATCCGGTTTCCCGGATTTCTTATTTCGTTAATTTTGATCCTGCTTCCGCATCCACGATGACTACACAATCCGGATGGTTCTGTAAAGCAGACGCAGGTACATCGGTTGTAACCGGGCCTTCTACCATTGCTTTCACGGCATC
>AUXO018707202.1_pt1 | contig 10688 bp, 11 predicted proteins | sample 768731 | NCBI WGS metagenome assembly AUXO01 (sample SAMN02715735, study PRJNA202380) | gut metagenome | biome: sheep rumen | host: Ovis aries | place: New Zealand: Palmerston North
AAAAAAAGGTATTATCTTTGCGTAAAATTAACGCAGATTAACCAAAAACCATTATCGCGTATGAACATTATGAACTATCTTGGCTTCTCAAAGAAAGGGGCTGAAACAAAAGCTGAAGCAAAAGAAGAGAAGAATCACGGCTTCCAGTTCTCAGATAAATATCCTCGCGAAGAGGGTGAAACTCGCATTTATAACCTTATTATTCTTGATGAAAGCGGATCAATGTCATCTATCCGTGAGCAGGCTTTGAGCGGCGCGAATGAGACACTCCAGACTATCCGTGCCGCCCAGCAGGAGAATCCGGATGACCATCAGATGATATCTTTCGTCACTTTCGACACTGGTGCCAGAAGGCCTTTCGTCCGGACAATTATCGACTCAGAAAAGATTGAATCGGTAAATGACATTACTCCCGATCAGTATCAACCGTATGGTGGAACTCCGCTATACGATGCGATGGGACTTTCTATTACTGCGCTGAAAGAACTTGTCAAAGAGGACGACCACGTTCTTGTTACCGTGATTACTGACGGCTTCGAGAACAGTTCACATATCTATTCTGCGGAGATGATCAAGGAACTGGTGGAATCGCTGACCACACAGGGCTGGGTCTTTACATACATCGGTGCGAATCAGGATTCCGAGCAGACTGCAAGCGGCCTTGGTATTCGCAGCACGATGGATTTCCAGGCTTCTGTCCAGGGCTCTGCTATGATGTGGAACAAGGTGCGGTCCAGCAGCAGAGAGTACTACAAGAAGGTCCGCCGGCAGAAACTGTATGGCGAGGCCATCGACTTTGAAGAAGATTTCTTTGCTGAGAAGCAGGTGCTTACCAGGGTGACCCCCAATTGGATTGAGGACCTCCAGGAGGGCCAGATTTTTGTGTTCGGCAGCAATGATATGGGGCACCATGACGGAGGCGCTGCCAGGATTGCCCTTGAAAAGTTCGGTGCCGTCTATGGCCAGGGACGCGGCCTTCAGGGAAGGAGTTATGCAATCCCTACGATGACGGGCTCGCTTGCTGCCATCGCCCGCGAAGTCGATGAATTCATCATGTTCGCCGACAGCCATCCGGACCTGACTTTCCTCGTGACCCGTATCGGATGCGGCATTGCCGGCTGGAGGGACGAGGACATCGCGCCGTTGTTCGCAAGGGCTTACAGCCTGCCGAATGTCTACCTTCCGGCAGAGTTCTGGAAGGTGCTTTCATACAAGTACCGGTAGAAGGCCTTAGAACCGTAATTGACAATCAAACATGAAGTTTTTTGTACTCTGTTAACCTATAATTGGCGTGCTTTTATTAAATTTGTCATTTAATGAAGTATATGTCACATAAGAATAACACACCAGTAATAGTAAAAGGGATTATTGCCGCCATTCTTTTGCTTTGTTTGATAGATGCGGATTACGGGTTCTATCAGGCGATGCGCACGCTCGTCTCATTTGGCTTCGCGTACCTCACATACTACTACTACAAATCTGGAGACAAGACCAATGCAATAGTGTATCTCTGCCTGTTGATCGTTTTCCAGCCATTGATGAAAATCGGGTTGGGAAGATCAATCTGGATTGTCGTGGACGTTCTTGCGGCCGGTTTTCTTATTTATCAACTGCTTAAGGGCATTCTGGATGAAAAAAGAACCGCCGATGCCAGAAATCAAACTAATCGTGAACCATCCAAGCCCTCTTCTAAAATAGGATTGGATGCAAATCCCCGAAATAAAAATAATAGATTGTAGAATCGCTTTCTGTAGTTGTTACTGTAAATCTTTTTATTCACCAAATCGTTGTAGAATATGTCTGAGTTGAAAAAGGGTACAATAGTACATTTGACTAATGGTGGTACCGCGAAGGTTGAGAAAGAACTTGGCCGTGGCGGTCAAGGTATCGTCTATGTCGTAGATTATCAGGGCGAAAAGAAAGCCTTGAAATGGTATATAAACAAGCCGGGCAAGAAGTTCTACAATAATCTAAAAACCAACATTGAAAACGGAGCCCCGTCTCCAGTTTTCATTTGGCCGGAGTACCTAACGAAGGTGGAAAACAACAGCTTTGGCTATCTGATGAAACTTCGCCCCAGCGATTACTATGAATTTGGAACCTTCCTGCTTGCGAAGCATAGCTTTGACAGTTTTTATGCGATCACTGTAGCCGCGATGGATATTTGCGAAGGTTTTAAAGCATTGCATGCCCAGGGACTGAGCTACCAGGATCTGAATGATGGGAACTTCTTCATTAATCCAAAAACCGGCCACGTTTTGATCTGTGACAATGATAATGTCTTTCCTCATCGACAGGATTCTGGGATCAGGGGTAAGGCAAGATATATGGCTCCCGAAGTAGTTGGTGGGCAGAATCCTGATGCTCATAGTGACAAATTCTCTCTTTCAGTCATTCTCTTCCTGTTGTTCTACGGAAATCATCCGTTTGAAGGAAGAAGAGTCGCAGCCTGCCCGTGTATGACAGAAAGCGATGAGAAAAAATTCTACGGTAGTGAAATGACGTTCATCTTTGACCCTACGAATCAGACGAATATTCCGGTTCGGGGTATTCACAATAATGTCATTCGTCTTTGGCCTATTTTTCCTGAGCTATTGCGCAAAACCTTTATTACTGAGTTCTCAGCAGATAGGTTGAAGAATCCAACAAGGAGGCTCACTGAACTTCAGTGGTTGTCTGTAATTACGGCAATACGGGATTCCCTTATTATCTGCCCACACTGCATGGGAGAAACTTTTGTAGATGTGGAGAAGAATGACAATAAATGTATGCAGTGCAAGCGGTCAATTACCATATCAAATATACTGTTAATAGAAAACAGAAAGCTCGCATTAACCGCGGATTCAAAGTATTTCATCGACAGAGACGATGTCGCCGACATTCTTGTTCATAAGAGTCCGGATCAAAGGACTCTTTTAATGAAGAACCTTACGAAAAAACAATGGCTTGTCGAAACTCCAAGTGGGAAGTCAAGGATTCTCGAGCCTATGGAGAGCATGCCGGTAAAGACAGGAATGAAAATTTCATTTGTGTCGTTTAATAAAAGGGGAGAAATCTTATAATTTTAAATCTTTATATTATGCCTGGATTATTAGACAATGAACCTATCCCTCGCAGGACTATGGTACTTTTTTTCCTGGTTGACTGCTCAGGAAGTATGTATGGCAGCAAAATCGGAGCTGTCAATGATGCTATTCGTAATGTGATGCCGATGGTGCAGGAGATTTCTGATCAAAACGCAGACGCCGAGATAAAGGTATCTGTTCTAAAGTTCTCAACAGGATGTGAGTGGGTTTATTCAACCCCTAAGTCTGCTGCAGACTTCGAGTGGGTAGACATCGAAGCTGATGGCGTTACAGATCTTGGAGATGCTTGCAAGGAGCTGAATAACAAGCTTTCGCGTAAAGAGTTTCTCCAGTCACAGGGTGGTTATTATGCACCGGCAATCATATTGATGTCTGATGGAGGACCGACAGATGATTATAGGTCCGGGCTTGCTGTCCTGGGGGCGAACAAATGGTTCAAACATGCGATCAAGACTGCGATCGCCATTGGTTCTGATGCTGATACGGATGTCCTTAGTGAGTTTACCGGCAATAAGGAACTCGTTTTTGAGGTTAACAGAATCGAGGCATTGAAAAAGATTATTCGCTTGGTTGCTGTCACCTCTTCAACAATTGGAAGTCGCAGTACAGATGCGGCAGATACAACAAAAGAGCAGAAGGTTGTTGATGAGATAAAGAAGGAACTTGAGGATGACGATACCGGCATTAAGTCGGTAGCTGACGATAGTGATAGCGGAACGCCCATCGATAATTATTCCGATTGGGACTAACTGACTGAACATTAGTCTCCCGTCAAAATAGTTTTTGACATGAAATGCGATAGCTATTCCTGTATAGGAGAAAGCCATATAGCATCGGGAAAACCTTGCCAAGACAGGTCATTGCATTGGTGTGATGACAAGTCGGGGGTGTCTATTGTCATCGTATGTGACGGACACGGCGGGGATCGTTACTTCAGAAGCGACATTGGGGCAGAGTTGTTGTGTAAGGTTACAAAAGAGGCCTTGCTCTCTTTTGCCTCAACAATCCAGAAACGCAATAAAAAGCTGAAGAATCCGCTATTTAAAGGGCGTCCTTTTACACAAGTGCCTACTGTACGAGAAAGTCAAGAGACATTACCCAGACAGAGTGCAGAAGATGAGGCCATCAATCAACTATTGTCATCCATTGTTGCCCAGTGGAGAGAGAAAATAGATATTCATGCGTCTGAAACGCCACTTTCCGAATGGGAGTTGTCAAACGTAGATAGCAATTATCTTATTGATTTCGAGCAGCGCCGGAATATTGAGAAAAACTACGGAAGCACGCTCATCGCTTACCTCCAGACGAACGATTATTGGCTTGCCATTCATTTAGGTGATGGTAAGTGTATCATGTTTGACAGTAACGATGAGTGCCTTGAGCCTGTTCTATGGGACGAAAAATGTTTTCTCAATAGGACGACATCCATTTGTGATCCTGCACCAATTGATGAGTTCAGGTATTCATTTAGGGGAGATGGTGATTTCCCGGCGGCTATATTCATTGGTTCTGATGGGATTGATGATTCGTACGGCGATGGTGAACGTCTTCATGGCTTTTATCTTAATGTTCTTAGACTTCTTGCCTCCGAAGGCGGAGATTCAGTTCATAAAAGCCTCGAAGAGTCATTGCCGGTTATCAGCAGACGCGGCAGCAGAGATGATATGTCCATCGCTTTCGTTTATGATGAAAACTCTGTCAAGGAACATGCATGCAATCTTACAAAAAAACAGATTGGCATGCTTGATATAGAGTTCGCTGAGCTTAAAGACAAAGCAAGGGCAAAAAAGAGGACCGTTGATGAATTTGCTGGAGAGTATGAGAGGAAGAGGGCATCTTTACGAAAAGGAGACACAAAGAGTGCAGAATTCAAGGCCTGCGAAAAGTTGAGGATAAATCTTAAGTATGCTGACTCGGAGCATAAAGGTTTATTGTCACAGCTGGAGTCCTTAAAAAAGCAAGCCATATCCCTTTATGATTTCCTGGGGATTACACCTCCAGAAAAAGCATATGAAATTGATGATAGTGAGCCAAATTACTTGGCACGGATAACTTCGTTTATTGACGGTTCATTTGGCAAAGAATGTGATGAGGCTGTCACAACTATAGAAACAGCGGAATTAGATTCATCCAACAGCGATGTCGAGATAGCCCAGCCAGCGCCAGAGGAAGTAGTTGAGACCGTCGATTTGACGCAAGCTGAAGATGCAGATGTTTTAAGGCCGACATCAAATGACGGTGAAGAGGTTATTGAAACAGAATTAACGACCGTAGCCGAGGGTGTAGAGTCAGCAAAAAGTAACGTCTCTACAGATGCAGAATGCGAACATACTGATACTCTTGAGTCTACAGCCCCAAAGGAAGAAGATGTAGCTCCTTCTTCAAGTGTGCTTGAAGACATTAAAAGAGTATTAGATGAAGCTGTAAAGCCATTAACAGCGGTTATTATGCATGGTAAAGAACATAAAGAATTGAATAAAAAGAATGAAGAAACGGACAGCGATAGTACTCCCGGCGAGGTGTAAAAAGAGTAATGAGTTGTTTGGGATAAGAGCCGAGAGGTTAGAGAACATTTGGTCGTTTACTTGGGCTTTTCCGCTTAAAGAAAGGACGGCTAAAAATGAGCATCTATCCGATAATAAGGTGTCAGGGACAGTTATGTTTTGTCAAGACTACCCGGGTTGTCCTTACTGTGGGAACCCCGGCTTAATTGTATGTGGTCACTGTGGGAAAACGTCATGTATCGAAGAAGTTGCTCGAGAGTTTAAATGTCCATGGTGTGGTTCTTCGGGTACAATCAATGTGACTAATTCCATTGACGAGATTAAAGGCGGCAGCTATTAAGAGTGAATCTACTTTCCAACATAATTCCTTTGTGCTCAATATGTGGAGCCCCGATAATCGGGGCCTACCTTATTGATGCGTACGGGAACAAAGTATGCTATCACCATAAAGACCAGTTTCACTACTGCTTAAGTTGTGGCCGAATCTGTGATTCGGAGGCATTTAAGCAATCAGAAAGCGTTTATATCTGTTCCGATTGCTTTGAGAACATACCATCTGATGAGGAGTGTTCACGTATAGTCCAGCATATTCGTTCAAGATATATTGATTTGCCAATAGGGATAATACCTGCTTTTACGCTTATAAGAGTTCCTATTCAGAAATGGCAAAAGGACAGTAAATCAGTGGGGGTGGCGGTTAGGGATGAGAGCGGGTATTCTATCCGTGTTGTAGATTGTCTGTCTAAAACAGCTTTTGCAGAGGTGATGGCTCATGAACTACTACATCTGTGGTTATTTGATCACGGGCTATCTCCAAGTAAACGTATAACCGAAGGTTTTTGCAATCTTGGCAGTTTTGAGATTCTGCGCGGAATTCAAACTGAAAAGGCTAAAGCGAAGATTGACAGCATTCTTTCAAATCCGGATTCCATTTATGGTGATGGTTTCCGGTTGGTAAAAAAAGAGTTTGACAGTTCCGGATGGACTGGGGTTATAGAACGCGTTAAAAGACACTGCGCATAATGGATTTTCGGCTCATCATTCGTAAGATATTCAATATTCCCAACAGAGAATATAGAGAACTGTATCGGAAGTATACCGATGCGGAGAAGGAGTTGGATGCCCATATCGGCGGCATTAGACCATATAAGCCGCTGACAAGTGACGTGACGTATAAAGAGAGCGTTGTTCAATTGCGGCAACATGATGTCTCTCTCTTCTCTCCCATAAAGCACCCCAAACAAGCCAAACCCAATGAGAGTTATTCTGAGAGAATTAAGAATCTGGGACTTACTGTTGAGTCATACAATACGATTGTATCTTTGTGCCAAAGGGCGGAGAAGGCTTATGCTGAAGGGGATTTGTCTTCAGCACGAGCCATAATGGATGGACTGGATGAGATTCGGTTGCCCAATAAAGCGAAAGTACTGCAAGATTACGTGAGAAAACTACAAACGAGAATAAAATAGACATAATATGGATTATCTTTTTGAATTGGTGAAGAACAACCTGCTGTTGTTCGTCTTGGTGATAGCTATTATCGGCTTCCAGTATTTCTATTTCTATAGACGTACTCGAAACCGAATCAAAGAGCTTCACAGTTTCTTCCCTGACTTAAGCAAAGCTGAGGTTATATTGGCTTCATTTGTTCCCGGGAAGATGACCAATAAGGGAGATATTGATCATTTTGTTGAAGCTCCCGATAAGGTAGAGGATGCAACCGACCCGAACGAAGACTATGACGTCGTTTCTTTGGTCAAGGTTCCATGCTCCTTCAAAGAGCATGAGGCTTTTGGGAAAGTAATACATAAAACAAATGTATACCTATGCAAGAATTCTGGGGCATCTGCTGACTTTGCGCTCCTTAAAGACATTTGTGACCGCCAGATTGAGATTTGTGAGGGTGAAATCCACAATTCTCTCAACGCACCTCTTTATTTGGGCTTAGCCGGCACATTCCTCGGCATTATTACTGGCCTTTGGGGCGTTGATCTTTCAGCAGTCGTCGGCGGCAGTGCACAGGATTTGGCCCCGTTTCAGCACTTGTTGGGTGGTGTAGTTGTTGCGATGTTGGCAAGTCTTGCCGGCCTCGTCTTCACTATTCTTAATAGCCAATTACATTACAAAGAAGCTGCAAAAAAAGTGGATTCTGATAAGGACGAGTACTTTGACTTTCTGCAAAGGGAGTTGATGCCCACACTATCAACCACGATGGCCTCCAGCTTGAATGCCCTGCGCTCTGTTCTCGGTCATTTTGTTGACAACTTTGGTAAAAACCTTGATTCGTATACCGGCTCTATATCTCTCCTAAACGACAATATCAAAGAGCAACATGAGGTACTTGTTGAGATTAACAAGTTGAACCTTAGTAAGACCGCAGCTAAAATTGCAGAGACCTTCAATACGATGCAGTCAGCTGCTGACGCTCTTGACGTTTTCAAGGGATACCAGCAAGAATTGAATACCGCAATGTCGCAAGCCGGTGCTGGCTTGAAGAAGTCTGTAGAAGATGCAGGTACAAATCTTTCAAAAACTATGGAGGATGCCGGCTCCGAGTTGTCTAAGACGATGGAAAAGGCCGGAGAAACGATGAAGACAACAGTTTCAGGAGCGACATCCGGCTTAAAGGACTCTATAACCGATGCGGTATCTGGCCTTACTAAAACCTATGAGGATGCAAGCACTCATTTATCAGAGACTGTCGGTCAAGTTGATCTGTCTGTAGGAAGATTAGAGAACGTTATTAAAGCCTTCGATGATTTTGGACAAGGCCTTAGATTAATCGTGCAGAGTCAGACTAAGTCAACAGAGTTGCAAACTCAATTCCAAAAAGCAATCGAAACCCATTTCCCTGTCGGGTCAGCCGGCAGAGATATTTGGCAGAAGGAGTATGAACAACTACAGAAAGATTCGTCAGAGGCATCAAAGCTCCTGCAGCAGGAACTTACCGAATCTACGAAGCATATCAAGAACTTCGTTGATAATAACAAGGAATTCTTCGCAACGTTTGATCAACTGAAACAAACGATGTCGGAAATTGCTTCTTACGCTAAAGTACAGGTGGATTGTTACAATAGTCTGAAAGCAGAAATCGAAGCTTTACGCAAAGACAATAAAGATAAACAGATGGAGACAGCAAGTCTGCACAAGGCCCTTCTTGATGCAATCAAGACGATGACGGTTGTTCTCAACTCCAAGAAAGAATCGTAATCTATGGGCAAGAAAAAGCAGCCGGACTCTTTCTGGTTAAGTTATTCGGACTTAATGACAAGTTTGTTCTTTATCATGCTTGTCTTATTCGTTGTGTGCATCGTAGTTCTCAAGTCGGCTCCGGATGATGTGTCAACGCTTAAGGCACAAATTGTTGCTCTAAAGAATGAAAATGCCGAACTCAGAAAACGATTAGAAAGTAGCGAAAAACAAGTCGGCGATCTCCAAAGAAAAATTGGAGAGTATGAGGTCCAAAAGGAAGACTATGAACGACTTCTAAACCTGGATAAATCTTTTAAGGGGCTGAGTCAAAGCAGTTCTCTCCAATATATTGAATCGAACAAGTCATTTATTGCCAAGGATTTTGAAGGAATTGAAATATTTGAGTCGGGGAAGGCAGACATCAAGCCCGAGTATTTAAGAACAGTGGATAAAGTCGGTAAGGACTTACAGGCTCTTCTCAAGGAACTAAACAAGAATAATCCCAATAAAATAAGTTATCTCCTTGTAATCGAGGGTAATACGGCTAATACCTATGATCACAAGTTTGATCCAAACAATGAAGGAGCATACAATCTTAGCTACCAAAGAGCTATGGCGCTATATAAGCGCTGGTTAAGAAGCGGTATCAATCTGAGGCAATACAATACCGAGATTCAGATTTGCGGTAGCGGTATGAATGGCATCAATCGAGACAAGAAGGTTGAAGAGAATAATAAGCGCTTCGTTATTCAGATTATTCCAAAGATTTCACGCAGTGAATAATTACGATGAAAAGGGCTAATCTCATATTATTAATTGATTCGTCAGCCAGCATTAAGGGAAAGAAACCTGGCACGCTGGTTGATGCAGCGCAGAATATCATCCAGATGTTCCAGTCTCTTGACGCCTCAAACAGTAGCTTTGAAGGTTATATTGGTGCTATTAGTTTTGGCGGAGATGTTGCTTTCTTTCCTCTAAAACGAGCGGCAGACTTCACATTGATTGAGACTGAGTTTAAAGGAGAGACTCGGATGGGAGCGATGTATACTACACTCTCGAAAGAGTTGTTATCGAGTGATGTGCTTTCATCAACCGGTGACTATAAGAATATTTTGGTACTGCTGTCTGACGGCGGCGCTACTGATGTCTTTTCCGATGGCTTTATTGAAATCTTAAGTAATCCGGCATTCATCAATTCTCGGCGAATTGCTGTTTCTATTGGTGACAGGGTTAATAACCAGGTTCTCGCTTCTTTTTGCTCATTAACTACAGATTTGTTCAAGGCTGAAGACATTGAACCAGCCAATGAGGTACTTAGGTCCACTATTGATAAGTTGGTTTCGCCCAAACCTTCACTACAATACGAACATCGTTCTGCTAACGATTCCGAATGGGATTAAAACATTCGGTTTGCTTTAAGAATATATAAGTAGTCGCTCAATAATAATTACTTAAAGCATTTCTTGCAGGGCTTCTTCCCGTCTCGGATTGCTTCCTCCTCTGGAACTTTCTTGATGCGATGCTTGGCGTTCTTCAGGGTGGCGCAGTTCCTGTCATTGTGATAGCTCTTGGAACTGGACGAGTTGACAACATAGACTTCGCCCGGCTTCAAGTCGGCAGCGTTATCAATGGCCGTATAGCCACCTGCGGCCAATCCGCCGGCAGCGACGGCACCAATAAGCCATTTGCTCCACTTGGGGAGAGCAATGGGCTCCTTGGATAAGCGTGACGCAAGGCGGTCAAAGCTGGCGTCCGCGTATTGGTGAACATACTGCACGGCATTCTCGAATGCAAGACGCTGAATGCAGGACGGGATCTCATCGGCCTTCAATTCGGTTATGCCGTCGAAATAGATGGGGACTATGTTCTTGTGGAGCTCGATAGCGTATTCAATCTCCCTTACCCA
>AUXO012493500.1_pt1 | contig 10686 bp, 6 predicted proteins | sample 768731 | NCBI WGS metagenome assembly AUXO01 (sample SAMN02715735, study PRJNA202380) | gut metagenome | biome: sheep rumen | host: Ovis aries | place: New Zealand: Palmerston North
GTAAATGAATGCGAGTATCCCCCGCCCACGCGTATACTTGGAGGCGGGGGGATTTCGCTCATATCAGATAAAGAAAGCATTCAGCTTCTTGAGCGTATCCCCGATGACCCTGACCAATACATCCGGGTGCCCATACATGTCATATTCGGCAAAAGGGCTTATCAAGAATATTTCCATCTTTTTGCCGTATTTTTCGAGTTCTTTGTTGACTCCCATGACAAGCGGGTTGTTATCTCCCAGGTATACTTCGATGTTTTTACCTTCCGGGAGCATGTTGATATAAAGGAGCCTGATCGTTCCGTGCAGTGGGCTTCGCATTAGTTTTTCGACATACAGTTTCGGATCCTTTTCAGGTTCAAAGGAGGTTTTCCTGTATTTCACATTGATATATCCAGCGATCCCGTTGTCGGTCTCAAGCATGAAGTCGAAGTCTTCATACTGCAGGAGCGGCATTGGCGAAACTGTAAGCGCCGTCATGCTCTGTTCTTTTGCCTCCTGCATCATAGACAGGAAAAGCCTTTCTCCGTATTCTCCGCGGAGAACGTCCATGCAGTATTTTGACGGGGCATACGGGAACCGGTCTTTTTCCTTCAGCGCACGGAGCATATTTTTATCCATGATCTCCGGCATGTTGTCAGCCATCTGTTTTCCGCAGAAAGAAGAAAATATCTCGGCTGTTTCCGTGAGGCACATAGAGCTTGGGGTCATGTATGTTCTCCCGCGCTGCTGCTTCATATGGTAGATGGTCTTTTTTTCTTTCTCGCTCCAATAAGATGTATAGATAAACGGAGGAATAAGGTTTTGTACCCGGGCCTTTTTTTTGCCCTCCACATTCGTCCGGCCTTGCAGCCACAGCCCGTCTGTGAGTATTTTTTGCCCTTTGTAATCGGTGGAGAACCGGGAACCAAGGGTGATAGCCTGCTTTTTTGCAGCCTCATAATCTCCTACAATAAGCTCCAGTTCTTTGATCCTGCTGGGATCTTTTGCCGCTTCTTTTTTGGCTTTTGGAAGACGGGTTTTCAATACGTCAGTCTGGTTTTCAAACCGTTTCTTTTCTTTTTCTTCTTCCAACAAAAGAAACTCTTCGGAGGCACTTGCTTCGGCTTCGTATTCCTGCCAGAGTCTGGGGAGCTGTTCGTACAGCTTGACCGCTTCATAAGAAAGGCACTCTGGCCGCAGGGTTTCTTCACGGAGCATTTGTTTCGCGAAGATCTCCGTACTCAAGCCAATATAAATGAGCGGAGGCTTTCTGTTATTCCTGATCCGTCCAAGAGCCTGGAGGATCTCTGATGTTCCTTGCAGTTTGTATGGAGACCATGGGTCTTCCCTGTATATGTCTTTCGACAGGTGCGAGCTGGTAAAGGAGATCATCTGGATGAGCCATCGTGCATGCTGCATAAGGTCAGGGCTGATCTTCCCGTCACGGAGCATCATGTGGTGCGCATATGCCATGTTTGTGCGAAGGATACGGTCCGTATCTTTTCTGTCTTCTATGACCGAGTCATACTCCTTGCCTTTTTCCGGCTTCTCTTTGCTTAGGATGATATTGGTCAGGTCGTGCAGGCAGAGGCCGGAAGCATCACAGTACTCTCCTACGCCATTTGCAAAGGCGACATTATATCCCCTTGTGCCTGACCTGTGAGCCGTGATGACATAGTAATATCTTCCGTCTTCTGTATTGACTACGACCGTGTCCCCGTCTTTATAAACCGCACTTCCTTTGACTGTCTCAAATTCGCCGTTTTCCGAAAGCTCCTTTATGCCGCCCTTCTGGAGCGTCATAAGTGCGATCTTTTTCGTGTCCACTCCCTGTTTCCGGAGCATGGTAATAAGGTCTGCCCCGCTGTTGTCCAGCTTCCGCGGGGGGAAGATAAATGCTCCTATTGAACCATGAACCCCATGTTTGCCCAAAAGCTCGATATGGTTCTTGATGAACACGCTTATGATCTCAAGGTCCTTTTTCTGATAATTTTTTTGAGTTCCTGAATCAGAAAGCCTTTCGAATACAAACTTGGTGCCTGCCTTCTTGTATTGCTCTTCTTTCCATTCCATGTATTTATCATGGAGTTCCTGCGTTTTTTCTTTGTCCGGAATGTAGGTGCGCTGCTTTGTTTTCAGATATTCCAGGTTATAATTATTGCTGGCAGCCAGCCATCCCGTTCCCGAGATCAGGCATGTAAAGCGGATATTGGACAAGATGTCCTCCATATTCGCTTCCGGAAACTGCGGAACTGTTGCGTGGCGCAGGGAAACATCGCCGCCATAAGAGGTTCCCGGCTTTACCCTGGTATAGGAGGTGTCGGAGCGGTAGGTGGTCCATTCCTTATCCGGGTCATTTTTCCCTCTATATCTTAAGCGGATATTGTCGATGATATAACGGGACATGGCGGAATCTTTGTCCCCAAAAAGCCTGTAGGCAACAGAACTGGCAGTATCATGGGCTTCTTCTATCTTTCCCATCTTGGCACGGTTGTGGTTAAGCGCCCAGGTTGCAGTTCTGCAGCAGGAAATGAAGTTCCGGATGATGCTTCTTGCATCCGCTACAAAGCTGGACATCCCCATGTTTTCTTTTTCTTTATCCACAAGATAGACTGCCTGTTCGTCGGCTTCTGCTTTTATGTAACAATATTTTGCGTCCTTGGCGATATTGTAATCCCTGCAGTTGACGAGCTTCGGGACAGAAGTCTTATCCGGGGCAAGGTCTGCCATATGCATATTAGGGGTATACCCGTATTTTTCCTTGAACCTGTCAAACTTTTCCTTGAGTGCTTTAGCCGGTACAGACGCGTCAAACGTGAGAGGGATGACGTGTTTAGTTCCGATGGGGTAGGCACCCTTATCTGTGTGTTTATATTCCGGGTTATCGAAGAAGTTTTCGGCAAGTACGTTATGTATCCTGTTGAGCAGAGGGAGCAGATCCGTTTCGGCAATGACAGCCTGTTGAATGACCATGTCTATGTAGCTGTCCCTTGCGACTTCCGCCTCGTCCATAAAAAGGGCGATATGCTTTCCTTCTTTCTTATAGCTTATCTCAGAAAGGACCATGCGGCGTTTTGTCAGGATTGATCTGTGGAGCTTTGCGTGAGTCAGGATGACTACATCAGCAAGCTCGTAATGCATGTCCGGAAAAAGCCATACAACATCTTCTGAGAGGTTTTCGAGCTGCTTGAGGTATTCGTCTTCTGCTTTTTTCTTTTTTGCTTTTTTCAGGTCTTCATCTGCCCCTTTCATGTCTTCACACTTCAGCGCAGCATTATCTTGAGCGATCGTCCGCAGTGCTCTGTTCAGGATCTTTTCCGCGCTCACATAATGAACGTGTAATGATGACCGCTGTTTTTTGAGGATGTCTTCTTTTGCTGCCTTCATTGATTCTGTATCATAAACGCTGTTTTCGTATATGCTCGTGATGGTACGGGCATCATTAGCCGCGCTCATGATATGCCTGGAAAACTCTGCCTTTTCCTCATCCAGGTCTTTTTTCTTTTTTGAGGGGCCGTTGTACGAGGCCGCGATCCGTTCCAGGCAATGATTAACTGCGCTTTCAAGCCTGGCCTGGTCTTTGACAACCATCATGACCTGTTTTTCTGTTCCCCTGATCAGAATGATGGTTGGACGCTGGCCCGTCTCTTTGCTGGCTCCTGCCTGAAATTCATTATAGATTGCTTCGACAAGCTCTATCTGCGGAGCCGATATGATAAATTTTATGTCCTTATCGATTTCTTTAAACCTTTTAAAGACGGGGTACAGGACATGTGATTTCCCCGACGCAGTAGGAGGGGTAAAACTAAAGAGCCTGTAGTCATTTTCGAATGCATCGGCGAGCATATCAACCATGACTGTTTGATGTGGAAAAAGCGGCATGATCAAATCCTTTCTTTTGTTTCTTAATAGTAGTTTTGCTTTTACGGCTGGATCAATGATGCCCTCCCGCTATGAGAGAAGGCGCTCATATAACCTTCCGCGTCTTTCATCGACACTGGTGTTCTGTATGGCCCTGTTGACAGCACTTGGTTCTCCGACAAGCACGATCATCTTTTGCGCTCTTGTCACAGCTGTATATAAAAGAGTACGTTGTAACATGTTGCGATGTGACATCGTTATCGGCATCACCACGACAGGATATTCACTTCCCTGTGCCTTGTGGATCGTAATGGCATAACACAGGACAATGCTGTCTTCTATTTCGTCAAAATCATATTCGACAATATTTCCGTCGAAATCAATAGTGACCGTCTTGTCTTCCATATCGATCGAGACAACCGTACCCGTATCTCCGTTAAAAACATTTCTGACATAATCATTCTGTATGTTCATAACCCTGTCGTTTTCTCTCAGGTTATGGACTTCTACCATGTTATCTTTTAATGGGTTGACAGCCTCCCTGATCTTTTGATTGAGTTTTGTAGTGCTGGCGCTGTATTCGGCTTTTCTTACTGGTGACAGCACCTGTATGTCATCGATAGAAAAACCATAATGTTCCGGGATCTGTCTTGTTACAATATCTGCGACTTTATCTTCTATATAATCCGCCCCTTTATCTGTATTTAAAAAATAAAATCCACATCCCGGATGGTTTACGATGAGGCCTTTTCCCCCGTTGTTGATCATCTTCGCGTTTTTAGTAATCGTGCTATGGTCGTCCTGTCGGAAGATCTTTTGCAGTTTTATCGTTCGAAATTTACGGGAACGGATCATATCACGAAGTACGGTGCCCGGACCGACAGACGGAAGCTGGTCGGCATCTCCAAGCATGAGCAGGCGCGTCCTTTCCTGTATGTGCGAAAGGAGCCAGTTCATCATAGATATATCCACCATTGATGTTTCATCAATGATGACTACATCAGCATTTATATATGCAGGCGTTTCAGCACTGCTTTCACTTTCAAGAGAATATAATAAGCGGTGTATCGTCGCTGCTTCTATTCCGGTAACTTCTGTCATGTGCTTTGCGGCCCGTCCTGTTGGGGCAGCAAGTTTAACCGTGAGGCCTGATTCCTTAAACTGCAGAAGAATGCCGGAGAGGATGGCGCTTTTCCCTGTGCCGGGCCCCCCTGTAATGATAAGCACGCTTTCTCTTGCGGCATAAGCGATTGCGGAAGCCTGGAGCTTGTCGTAATGGATGCCAATACTTTCTTCAATATCTTCAATGGGCATAACATTGCAGGGGAAAGGCTTTGCTGAAGAGAGTATTTTTAGCTTTGCGGCTGTTCCTTTTTCTGCCAGGTAAAGGCTTCTCGGGTACAGCGCCTTGTTTTCATATATGGTTTTTTTCTGCTTGCACAGCTCAAAAATTCCATTAACGATAACTTCTTCCTTAACTCCAAGAATTCCTATGGATTTGCGTATAACAGTTGAAAAAGCTGCATAAGTATGTCCGAACGCGCATTCTTTTTCTATGATGTATTTAATGCCGCTTATCACCCTGTAATGGCTGTCTTTCCGGAACCCATTCTTCATAGCGATCTTGTCTGCGGTCATGAACCCGATGCCTTTAAGCTCACATAATTTATACGGGTTGCTTTTTATGACAGATACAGCATCGTCTCCGAATTGTTTATATATGCGCTCTATTAGTCCGGGTGAAATTCCAAGACCAAGAAGGTGTCTCCCGATGATCCGTATCGCTTTTTGTTTCTCCCAACCGTTCTTGATCCTTTCTTTTTTCTTTTCTCCTATCCCTCGGACTTCTGCAAGGCGGTCCGGGTCATTATCAAGAATATCGAACGTCTTATCGCCAAAGTGTTCAACGATCCTTTTTGCGATGAATGGGCCGATTCCCGGAAATGCTCCTGCTGAAAGAAATGATATGATCTCATTTGTTTTGGATGGCCTGATTTCCTCAAAAAAAACACACTGAAACTGGGGCTCGCCTTTATAGGGAGCGCCCCATGTCCCATATATTTTAATGTTGCTTCCGGGAACTATCTCACCCAAAACACCTTTCACGCTAAAGATGTTGTTGTCTTCATCCCGTACGCTTATAATACGAAAACCACTGTCACTCGCCCTGAAACGGATAAAAATGACAGATACATTCAAGATGATGGTTTCGTCTCTTTCGTTATTTGCGCTGATTCCACATGTATCCATTATTTCCACAGGGTATCACTTCCATAGGAACGCAGCCTAATTAGGCGCGAGTGAATACGGCCTTTCTTTGAAAATGGCTATGCCCTTGCCTCCTTATTTCATTTCAGGCAAAAGATTCTCAGGTGTTTATTTCCCATTCACAGTATTTTTGACATTCCCCCATGAAGGATGGTTGACAGCTGTATATTTCCATTCTCTTATTGTGGGGGAACCCTTTATGTAAACAAGGCATTCGCCTTCTGACAGTGTCCGCACATCTTCCAGATAAGCTGTGCGATCAGCACCAGGGAAAAACATCCTTTCCCGAGGCCCTGCCGTTAATCCGGCATGGTCACGGAACCAATCATGCACATCAACTTCTCCCTGATTGAGAAGGACGGCAGCATCGCATTTTTCGGATATATTTTCCCAGTCGTGTCCGTATTTTTTTGTCATGAACGCTGGAGAACGGATAAAAAGGGACGTTATGAGTCCATGCTTTTGCGCAGCATCGAGCCTTGAGGCAAATTTCGGAATCGTGACCATCTCCGCCTGGTCCATGATCAGGTGTATGAAATGACCTCCTTTGAAGTTTTGTTTGGCAATGATATCGAGCAGCTGGGTGTACATTATCGATGCCAAGAAATGGAAGTGTGATGTATTTGGTGGTGTAATGACGAAGAGTGCGGTTTTTTCATTGCATACAGCCTCAAGGCCTATATCATCTGTCTTTGTAAGCTCTGCAACGTCCCTCAGGATGAATGCCTGCAGGCGGATAGCACAGGAGAGCAGAATCTTGTCATTGTATTTGCCTGCGTATTTTTTGTATTCTTTGTAATGTACGGCGGTAAAGGATTCCGGTTCCGCATCCTCTATGTCCTGGAGAGTGTGAACAAAGGGGTTGATATACGCCGCGACATTTGTGAAATTTTGTTCTTCCGGCACAGCATGATGGTGCAGGTATGCGATCAGGGCAGTGAGCAGCGCCGTCTCGGCTTTTTCCTTTGAAAGTTCGTTCTCAGTTTTTTCAAGTGATGTCGTATTGGCGAGCAGTGTTTTGACAAGAGCCTCAATATCCTCATTATTGTGGATATAACGGAACGGGTTATAGTGGTTTCCCTTATCCATTTTTGCCAGATTGAGACATTTTACCTTGTACCCCTGATGTTCCAGAAGCATCCCGTACTGCTGATAAAGGATGCCGGACGGATCCGCACATACATAGGATGTGTTGCACTGCATAAGATTCGGCCCGGTATAATAAAACGGTTTTTCTATGCCAGACCCGCCGAAAAGCAGTATGTTTCGGACCTTATCAGGTGGCAGATATGCGCCAGAGGCAAGGATGATGTTGTCTTTAGGAAGAATTTTAGATTTCCGGTTTTCTTTTTCCATATTATTCTCCTATTCCTTAGCGTTTTTAGTTCTTTCTGCAGTTCTCCCGCACCTCCATGTCCACCAGCACCTTCCTGATGGAATCCCTGATGGTAAGTCCGCGGACATGCCATCTGAGGGCGGAAAGGGCGTCTTTCTCGTCTGCAATATGGGCGGAAATGATTTTGGAAGCATATCCTCCATCTGCGCATTTTTCTTCCAGTGCTTCTTTTTTCATCCTGGATACAGAATCGATTCCCTGGGTCTTAAGGATCATATAATCTTTAAAGGAACGAGCACCAAAAACGTAGAATTGTTTTATACCTTTTGCGCAGGATTCATTGATGCCATATTCACCGGCATACGTTTTATGGTCTGTAATGTCCGGTTCCGGATCCGCAATATCTTCAGGAATCATGATGCGGAAGGCCATAGCGCCGCCTTTCTGGCTGTTTGGAATGGCGTTTTCAGTCTTCTCAAAGAAGTCTCTCCATTTTTCCTTCTTTTTCTCGTACCCTTCATCGACCTCCCAGGATGCTTTATCCTGGATCGCCATTGTCGCAAGGGCATCGCATCGTTCGTTATACTCGTTACCGTTATGGCCCTTTACCCAGCGCAGATCCAAGTCCTTTTTCTTCGCTGCCTGGTCGATTATTTCCCAGAGGTCTGTGTTCTTTCTTTTTTGCCACATATTGCTCATGCAGTTCAGCACATACTGGGAATCGGAATACAGGCGGACACTGCATGTTTCCGGAACAGACTGCAGTGCAGTGATGACAGCCATCATTTCCATACGGTTGTTGGTCGTGGAACGAAAGCCACGGGAAATCTCCTGCACTTCATCTGTTTTCATGTTGATGACGACAACGCCGAGTCCACCCGGGCCACCCGGATTGACTGCACAGCCCCCATCTGTATAGACAATGAATTCGGGCCTCTTTGTTTCTTTTTCCATCTATTTCTCCTGCGTTATTAATATTTAGTCTTGTTGCCTGCAATTTCATTGTCAGTCGTCGAAAATATCGTCACATAACTCAGTTGCATCATATACGACTTCTTCGTCGATACTCTCAAGTGGTGTCGCTTTCTTAAGGATCCTGGAATCTTCTTCTGACTCCTCCTGTTCATCACGCGTATAGATTTCTTCATCGAGCAGTCCGTCCTGCTTAAGCATAGTCAGCATGACGGAAACGTCGGTGGATACATCCAGTGCCTCATCCTGGAACATGTTATTCAGCATGTTTTCCAATGCGCGGTTGAGTTCCTTCAAAGACCTTTTGATCTCGCGCTTTGCAACGATGATGTTTTCTCCACGCAGAGGCTGGCAGTCAAGCTCGTCGTAGGAAGTTAACAGTTTTTCTACTGTGGGGATGTAGTACTCTAAGAGCCTATGAAGATAGGAAACTGTTGAAGGGGCATTTTTTACACGTTTTATAATACGGTGAAGTATGAAGTCCATCTGGTCCAGTTCATCTGATACATATTTATCCTTGATCCGTTTGTTAAGGGCTTTGAGTTTGTCTCTGTGGATACGGACATCATGGATAATTTTTTCGGCGGAGGCAGAAGGGCACGAACTGTCTTCTTCAGTTTCGGCATCCCATGGCTCCAGCGCTTCTTCATCGCCTATGTCCGAATCGTCTTCCTCGGTTTCGAGCTCGAGTCCCAGGCCTTCACTTTTACTGTCGACGGCATGCCTGGTCGCCAGGCCTTTGTCCCGCTTTACAAAGAATTGCATTATGAGAATGCAGATAACAGTTGCGAATGGCCAAAGGGCTTCGATTTCTTCAGATGTTGTCAAATAAGATATTAATTCCTCCAGACCCATACTATCTCCTTTCATCCAGAAACGTTCTTTTCCGCAGTATATCCTGTTCCAGAAAAATACGCGTTTTCCCATGGGGTAGATAGCATTTGTGCTGTGAATTGCCGTGGCTCACTATCACGGCTCGTCATCACGCGTGGCGGCCGGCACTTCCCTTGCCCGGTATTCACCCTTGCCTGTAGTTCCACATATTCCTCTTTCCCGTTCAGACTTTACAGTGGCAACAGCTTCCTCTTCTGATTCTGCGCAGACAGTCTTTCGCCATGTATAGGTCACTTCGAAGACGCCGGTCTTTTCATCCCGGTCGTTCCGGATCCTTTCTGCAATCTCTTCTTTCTTTTCCTCATAGATGGCCCTTCCGATCATCCGGCAGAGTTCCGGGAGAAGCTGGCCGGGATTGTGATATTTTTCCGTAAGAGTAGTAAGGGCTTCCTCTGTGACGTACTTTTCTGCTCCTGTTGCAGAAACAAACTGTTTTGCCAACTGGTACAATTCGTCCTGTGACATATTCCTGACTTCGTGGCATACCGAAAATCTTCGGACCACAGCCTCGTCCAGCATGTCAATGCGGTTTGTTGCCGCAATGAGCGTCACATGGTTCGGCATACGATCCAGTTCCTGGATAAGGGCTATGGTCGTTCTTTCCAGTTCTCCGTCAGCTCCACGGCTTCCGCCAGAGGCCCTTTTGGCCGCGATGCAGTCAATCTCGTCCAGCATAAGGACGCAGGGTACCTGGCTGCAAAACTCGAAGATCTTGTGGAGGTTTTTGGCTGTGGAGCCCATATAAGAATCGATAAGGGAGACGAAAGAGATATAGAAAAATGGAAGGTTAAGTGTATGCCCGATGTATTTTGCAAGTTCTGTCTTCCCTGTGCCTGATGCCCCGTATAAGAGCGCCGTGTTATGGTAGGGGACCCCCATGACATACATTTCGTCAGCAACGAGTTTCATTATCATGACTTCGTTTGCAATCTTCTCTTCCTCAGGGCGCAGATAGTACCTGTCTACGTGGAAAGAGCCCGGTTCTTCTCCGACAAGAAAGGTCTGCATATCCTTGGGGAGTGCATCCATCAGCCTGCTTCCGGCTCCGGACAGCATTCTTTGGTATTGGCGGATGACAGCAGCGTTTTTCTTTGACCTGTCCTCTGCAAGTGACGCGAGCGCAGCAAGTTTTGCGGCGCGCATGTCGTTACTTGCGAGGGCTTTGATCATGGACAGGTTGTTGTTTGTGAGAGCCATGGCGTTACCCTCCTGCTTCTATTGTTTTTTGTTACCTTACAACCGCCTTTATGAACATTCCGAAAATATCAATAGCGCCAATAATCCAGGGAACAATGATAGCCGCCAATACAAGAATGGCCGGAAGGCCGTGAAGCCTCTACACGACTAAAGTCGTGAGCTTCCTATTGCCTGCCTTG
>AUXO014899245.1_pt1 | contig 10686 bp, 11 predicted proteins | sample 768731 | NCBI WGS metagenome assembly AUXO01 (sample SAMN02715735, study PRJNA202380) | gut metagenome | biome: sheep rumen | host: Ovis aries | place: New Zealand: Palmerston North
CTGTCTAATTGTTGGTGTATTTCAAGACCCATCATTAATCCTAATTCTTCATAATTAAATTTATCTTCGGACATTTATTACACCTCTAATTTTTTATAAAATATTTTTGGGATAAGCTTGTATCCATTTCGCCTTTAAGATTGGTTTGCATTAACTTGCGTATTAATGATATATCATCTGTTTGTCCGGCTACCCATGATAACTTGGTATATGCTGTTTCAGGTAACATATCACTTACAGGTATTACATTATGATGTAATAATCTACGTCCGCTACTGTAAACATTCATATTGGTTTTTCCATATAAACACTGTGAGGTCATAACAACAGGTATGTTTTCAGATGTTGCTCTGGCAACACTTGTTATTACTTCATCACTGCAGTGACCAAGACCTGTTCCTTCAAGAACAATACCATCATAATTTTTATCCACATAAAAATCAATTATTTCAGGGTCAAGTCCAGGATATATTTTGACAAGTGCAATCTTATCAGATATATCAGTATTTAAGTTTAATTGCTGTTCTCCACGTTTTGTGTAAGTTACTTCTGAATCATATAATCTGATTTCATTATTTTCTATTTTAGCAAGAGGTTCCATATTTATGCTGTTAAATGTGTCACGACGGGATGTGTGCATTTTACGAGCGCGTGTTCCACGAATTAAATCACAAGCAGGATCATCTTCTGAGGAATGCATACAAACCATTACTTCTGCAATATCTGATTTTACTCCTGCAATAGATCCCATTAAATTGGTAAATGCATCAGATGATGGTCTGTCAGAACTACGTTGTGCACCAGTTATAACAATAGGTACAGGAGTATCAATCATGAAACTTAATGCTGAAGCTGTATAATGCATTGTATCTGTACCATGAGCAATGATTACTCCATCTGCACCATTATTGATTTCATCAAAAACACTCTCAGCAGTTTTCACCCAGTATTCTGGTTTCATATTTTCACTTAGAATATTGAGTATTGCCTTAGCATTAATATTTGCATAATCAACTAGTTCTGGTGTTGCACGTAGTAAATCATCAGCAGTAAATGCAGGATGTACTGCACCTGTTTTATAGTCGATTACACTTGCAACTGTTCCCCCGGTAGAAAGAATTGAAATATTATCCTTATCATCACTTAACTGTTTATCCACAGGGTCAAGTTCAATATGTGGTTTGTCTCCTTCACTAATCTTTTCGATTTTAGCGCCTTCTATATCAACACCAATATTGTATCCACTGTCTAATTTTATAATTATTGTATTTTCATTTGAATAATCTGGTTTTTCAAGTAACATTCCAGTATGACTTATATCAGGCTTTGTTACTTTTACTGTATCTCCCACAGTAATCTCGGATAGTTCAAGAAAATCTTTAAGATATCCTTCATATGCCAAAAATTTTTCCTCCTCTAAAATGAGTTTTGAATAAAATTAAATTAAACCAATAAAAAATATTATTTTAAATTATCAGTTATTCTTCCATAATAAATAATTATATTATTTTAATAGTTTTTATTTTTTAGTTTTTTGAAATTAGATTAGGTGTATTTAAAAATAGATAAATTTAATTAAAAAGAGTAAATTGAATAAACAGTAGAAACTGTTTATTTGTTTGGAATTACAAGGATAGGTACTTTGCTGTGTCTGACTGTTTTTTCAGTAACACTGCCTAATAGGAATCTATCAAGCATATGTTTTCCACTACTTGCAATAACAATAAGGTCAATATTTTCTTTTTCAGAAACTTTTAAAATGATATCTGCAGCATTACCCTCCACTGTCATTGGGGTGAGTTGTATATCATCTATACCTTCAACATCCATATTTTTAATAATCTCTTCAACGTGATCTAATACTTTTCGACTTTCTTCCTGTAAAATCATTTCAGATTTTGTTATAATGTCCTCTTCTGGAAGACCAGTTAGATATGCACTGTCTACTACATTTAATATAACAATTTCTGAATTGTCATTTTTTGCAATATTTATAGCATGTTGAATAGCTTTTTCTGAATTTTTAGAACCATCTGTTGGTAATAAAATTTTATCATACATAATTACTACCTTCTATTTCATTCTATATACTAAATTATATTATTTGATTATTAAATAGTTAACAGTAATTAATTACAATTATCTTTAAAAAAGGAGTGTTATTTTTAAAATTTTAAAAGGAGAAAAGGGAGTTTATTCTTGGGGTGTATGGTATTCTAAAATAATCTTTTTGGCATGTTCAATTGTTTCCTTATCATTGTTGTTTGCTGCTTCTTTAAGATTGTTTATAATATTATACATCATTTTATCAACAAGGCTGTGTGTTAAGTGAATGACTGTATGTGTTTCTTTTTTATCTAAATCTAACATTTTCAATGTTTTTTCAACTTCTTGTTTTCTTATTTTTTCTGCTTCCATATTTAATTTTGATAAAATTGGGGAGATTTCTAATTGTTTAAGTGCATTTTTAAGAAGTAGGGTTTCTTCTTCAATGATTGCTTCAGCTTTAATAGCTTCCTGTTCACGACGTTCCTTATTTTTATCTGTAACATATCTTAAATCATCAAGGTTGTATAGTTTAATACCTATTTCTTTTACATTTTCATTTATGTCTCTAGGGTTAGCAAGATCTAAGAAAATCATTTCTTTTCTATGTTCTTCAGATATGTATTCTTCTAATCTTTCTTTATCAATAAGGGCGTGAGGTGCACCTGTAGCACTTATAACAATATCAATCTTATTTAAAGTATCATTCATTTGTTTAAATTTAATAGCAATACCATCAAGCTCCAGAGCTAATTGTTGTGCTTTGTCATATGTTCTATTAGCCACAACTATTGCATTAGTACCTTTTTCAAGTAATGCTTTGGAAACTACAGTTCCCATTTCTCCAGCTCCAATTATGAGAACATTTTTTCCTTCAAGTGAACCATATTTTTCTTCTATTAATTCTACAGCTCCACTACCAACAGATACTCCACCTTCATTTATATGAGTATTTTTACGTATTGCCTGACCTACATGGATAGCTTTGGTGAATACTTTTTCTAACTTAGGACCTATTGTTTCTTCTTTTATAGCTTTTTTACGAGCATTTTTTATTTGTCCAAGAATCTGGTCTTCACCCATAATCATGGATTCAAGTCCAGATGAAAGCCTTAACAAGTGATTTATTGCAACATCATTTGTTTCCACAATAAATGTTGTTGTTGGAATTGTGATATCTTTTTCTGTAATTAAATAAATTTCATATCTGTTACAGGTTTTTAGTGTAACTTCTTCTAAAATATCAATTTTTTCATGTATTTTCTCGTTTAATTTATCTAATTTTTCATAAGAACTTTCCATGGTTTCTATATCAGCTATTTTATAGTCTATTCGTATATTGATTAACATTAAATTTCTCCTTTTATAAACGTTAAAATAAGTAATATAATATTTTTTTTAATTATTTTCAATAATTATTGATTTTAAGCCTTGTTATTTATCTATAATTTATTTAACACATTATACTACTTAAAAGATACTGTTATATGATTATTTTATATTTTTAATAATGGTTTTAGCATAGGATTTAGCTTCCCCTATTTTACCCTCACATATTAATTTACTAATTGTTTCATTTTCATTTATTTTTATCATATAATCTTTTCTATCAGATTGATTGGCTACTGATTCTTTTAGTAGTGTTCTCACATATTCCTGTAATTCGATATAATTAATATCCTCTGGAGTTATAATGCTCTGTATTTTTTTTCTTAACTCTTTTGCCATAAGAGGACTTTTTGAATCAGTATATATTGAAAATGTAACAGGACCTATTTTAAATGTTGAAGGTACAATAACATTACTGAGTGTAATATCACTGGCACAATTGATTAGTTTACCTTCAGCCTTCAGAGCAATTTCTCTGTTTAATTCAAGGTTATTTGTAGCAATAACAACCAAATCACATTCTTCGATGAGTTCATCCAGTTTATCATTATTATAAAAATGAGCACCCTTAAGGATAAGTTCCTCTTTAATTTCATCATCAATACTTCTAGTTACTATATTAACCTGAGCTTTGGCATCTAAAAATCTTCTTGCTCTTCGAATTCCAACAGAACCTGCTCCAACAATTAAAACAGTTTTATCTTTCATTTCCAGAAATAATGATGTTACACTCATATTATTAGCTCCTTAGGAAAAAAATTATATAAAAAAAATAGATGGTGGTGTTTATAAATTGTTCATTCGAATATATTTGATTGCACTTTTCAAATCATTTCCTGATGCATTTAATGCAGATTTGGCTTCATCAATACTTATGTCAAATGTCTGGGCTAATGTCTGTAAATCTTCATCAGAATAATTAATTTCACCAACATTTGAGTGTTTGACAATTTCCTCAGCCAACTGTTTTTTTAATGTCATGTATTCATCATGACTCATACCTATTGAATATAATGCTGAATCTCTTAGCGGACATGGTTTTGAAGCTTTGCAGCACCAGATTAATGATCCAAAACAGGTTCCCACACCTTTACCAAGGTCTGTTTTTTTACCAAAATCTTCCTTGATTTTCACAAATTCTTCAGGACTTATTCCAACTTCGGCTAATTTATTATGTACAGGGCATGGTTTAACTGGTGGACAACAGAAAGCCAGTCCTCTAACATCTCCTCCTCTACATACATGGTTTGGTGCATCTTCCCATCCCATCATAATCACTCCTTATATTATAATAATACTTTACTTTAATAATTTTATTAACACTTATTTTATAATACTATAGAACTATATTTAAGGTATTAAATTTATACTTTTCATTAATTAACAGGATATGATAAATTTATTCATCTCCAGTAAAGATATGTTTAATATCACCGTCAAGTGCAGCTCTTGCAACAGATACACTATCAGCACCACTATCAAGCATATTCAGGTAATCCTCATGTGTTCTTACAGAGTTATTGCCTATTAAATGTTTACCAGTTTTATCACTTATTTTCCGGATAATATCTAAATCAGCACAGTCAGATCCCTCTTTCATGGCATCAACATGTAAATATTTAACATCATAAGATTCTATTAACTCAACAATTTCAAGTGTATCAACGCCCGGAACATTTGCCCTAATCTTAATACCAACATCAGCACTCATATTGGATGTAACTTCCCCGAGAACCTTTCCTAACTTTTCAGGATTTTTAAGTAATGCCTGACCAGCACCAGCCTCAACAGTAGCAGGCTGTCTACAATGAGCATTTATTTCAACAATATCAATATCCTTATTATCATAAGCTAATTTGTAGGAGTCAATATCAGTTCCCCTTAAATTAACACACACTAATCCTTTCCATGATGGATTGTAATTTCGTATAATTTCCACTTCTTCACTAAGTTCTATGTTTAAATGATGGGGGCATGTTAAAAATTCCTGTCTTCCCTCTTTTGTTGAAGATACAAGTCCTGCTTTAAATGATTCTGCATCTAGGATATGATAAATTTATTCATCTCCAGTAAAGATATGTTTAATATCACCGTCAAGTGCAGCTCTTGCAACAGATACACTATCAGCACCACTATCAAGCATATTCAGGTAATCCTCATGTGTTCTTACAGAGTTATTGCCTATTAAATGTTTACCAGTTTTATCACTTATTTTCCGGATAATATCTAAATCAGCACAGTCAGATCCCTCTTTCATGGCATCAACATGTAAATATTTAACATCATAAGATTCTATTAACTCAACAATTTCAAGTGTATCAACGCCCGGAACATTTGCCCTAATCTTAATACCAACATCAGCACTCATATTGGATGTAACTTCCCCGAGAACCTTTCCTAACTTTTCAGGATTTTTAAGTAATGCCTGACCAGCACCAGCCTCAACAGTAGCAGGCTGTCTACAATGAGCATTTATTTCAACAATATCAATATCCTTATTATCATAAGCTAATTTGTAGGAGTCAATATCAGTTCCCCTTAAATTAACACACACTAATCCTTTCCATGATGGATTGTAATTTCGTATAATTTCCACTTCTTCACTAAGTTCTATGTTTAAATGATGGGGGCATGTTAAAAATTCCTGTCTTCCCTCTTTTGTTGAAGATACAAGTCCTGCTTTAAATGATTCTGCATCTGAGTTATAACCGCCAATAGTAATTATATCCACGTTTTGTTCTGTGAATTTTTTACAAAATTCTCCATTATTAATTCCAGCCATGGCTGATAAAACATTCATATTTGATTCCTCTTTAAACTATATTTTACTCTCTAATTATCTTTGATTTATAATCATGATTATATTTATTATTTTGAAAAAAAGAGCATGAAAAAATAAAATGGAGATGAAATAAATTTAATTATCTTTTAATACAAGAATGGAACTGTCAGTCTTTTTAGCACGAATTTTCTCAAGACCAATATCTGCAAGATCAGCTGCTTTCAAAGCCTTTTTGCCAATACCAATTCCAGCCTTTAAATGAATACCTGTCTGTTGGTAGATATTATCCAAAACTTCTTGAAGTTCTTCTTCACTTACATTGTTTACAGGAGCCATGTAATTATCTCCACCAATGAAGAAGCACATTGAACCAACTTTTGATAATTCATCCATTAACATGTAAAGAACCTTATAAACTTCAATAGAAGTATCAAAGGCAGTTTTAATATCAGTAAGTGTATTTGTGATATTATCAATGTCAATATGTGCAATTCTAACTTCACTATTGTCTTTATCGGCTAATGAATCAATGTTAAGAATTTCTTTTCTTTCGGCATTTTGAGCGCCACCACCTTTCTGAATCATTTCTGTAGCTATCTGCTGAGCTTCAAATGCTGTTTTTGCTGTACCAATTCCCATACTTACTGTTATTGGATATCTGTTACGTATTGAATCCTGGATAAGTAAATGGTCTTCATAGTCCATACCATTACTTATAGCTATTAAATTATCAAATCTATTAAAAAATACTATTCCACCATGAGCACCAAATTCTCGTTCTAAATCACCATATAATCTGGACTGTAATGCTTGTAAATCTGGTTCATGGCGTGGTCCGGGTGTAACAGTCCATGGTCCATAATTATCTATTTGTATTAATGTAATCTGTATCATTTAATCACGTATATTTAAAAAATTAACTTTTATCTTATTTAGAAATAATTTATTATCTTCTTTGCTAAATTTATTTTATCATCCATAGTTTTTAAGATAATATTTTCAGTTGAAACTTCTGGTATTATTTCCTTGATTATATCTTTATATTTCTCATCGCTATTATTTATTATATAATGGTTAAGAAAATCTTCATAAATTTGACTAACACCATAACAACTACACTCAAAACCTTTAGCTTTCATGAATTTACCGGCAGGACCACTAACAGCACTTTCTCCAATAAAAGGAGATACTGCAGTAACATAAGATTTTTTCAATGCTTTTTTAACACCAGGCATCATAATTATTGGGTTAATTGAAGTAATAGGATTAGAAGGTCCAATAATTACATGATCACTATTTTCTATAGCTTCTATAACACCCTCTGCAGGATTAACTTCTCCATATATGACATCAGTAACTTCAGCCTGTGACTTATCTTCAATTAGGAACTCATGAAAATCCATCAAACCCTTATCAGTATCAATTTTTACTTTACACTGCTGGTTGCTCATGGGAAGCACTTTTGATTTTATGTCCAGAGCGTTTTTTTGTATTTCAACAGCTTCCTGAAGTGAATGTTCTTTAAGTAATTCTGTTTTCTGTATCTTTAATGCTCGGTCTTTATCACCAATTCTGAGAGTTTCATGAAATCCTAATTCTTCAAGTCTCTCATGTGTAATGAATGTATCCTCCTTTAATCCATACCATGTTTTGTCATTAATTAAATCACTTAATGTATATAATACGGTATCAACATCTGCTGAAACATAAACACCTGAAAAATAATTATTTTCAAGAGTATTTACAATAACAGTTAACTCTTCTGGATTAATTATTTTCTTTATTCCTTGTAATAATTTGGGAGTTCCAGTACCTCCGGATAATACAGTTATCATATAACCACTATCTAAATGCGTCATTTTCTTTATCATAAAATATTTCATTCATAGAACTTTCACCAATAGCACATTTAATCAGACTATTATCATAGCCTCTTACAAGAATTAAACACATTCCACTATCGGATTGTCCCATGATTAATGAAGCAGCAGATGCAATTTCATCAGCAGTTGCTTCGACAGTACTCATTAATTCCTGTCCATACAAATCAGTTGCCCCTCTAAAATCGGTAACTGGATGTAATCCACTAATACCTACTGCAACACCAATAGCTCCTCTACGCCAGGTTCTGCCCTGTGTATCAGAAATAATAACTCCAATATCCACACTACATTTTTCATCAAGATACTGCTTAATTATAGCTGCTGAATTATCCGGATTTTTGGGTAATGTAGTCACATAACCTTCCTCACAGTTACTGTTATCAACACCACTATTTGCACATACAAATCCGTGTTTGGTCTCAGTTATAATAAGACCTTCCTGACAACGAATTATATCACTAGTCTCGTCGAGTATAATTTGACATAATTTAGGGTCTTTTCCACTTTTAATGGCCATTGTAAAAGCTTGTTTAGATGGTTCAACATCATCAACTTTAACATAAGCGCCCTCTGCTTTAGCCACAACTGTTTCAGCAAGTACAAGTATGTCATCATCCTGTAATTTCACACCTTCTTTTTTAAGAGTATCATAAATTATTTCAGGTAAATTATCATTTTCTTTTATTAATGGAAAATTATTGATTCCTATAAGTTCTATTTTCATATTTATCCCTTGAAAACCCTATTTTTCTCATATTTATAATTTGTTTATAATAATAATTATAATTCTTTAATCCTATACTTATTTTGGATTCTAAATTTTACAATTTATACAGGACATATCCAATAATACATTTTAAGAAATTTTATTTTCAGAAAGAAAAATCAGTAATTTTTAAGAATTTTTATTTTCTATAAAAAAAATTTTACATTTTTAAGAAATTTTATTTTCTAGAAGAAAAAATTATATATTCATAACAATATAAACTAACATAAAAAAATAATGGTTGGGAACATTTTGATAAAACGGGAATTGTATCTTAAAAGGATTAGAAAGTTAATAGGTACAGAAGAAGTCAAAGTAATTACGGGTGTTAGACGTTCTGGAAAAACATGTTTATTAAAATTAATTATTGATGAATTAAAAGAAAAAGGAGTTTCTGAAGAAAACATATTTTATATTTCATTTGAATCAAGCAGATATGATGACATAACAAACTATAAAGAATTAAACAAATTCATCTTTGACTTAACTTGTGATGCTAAAGATAAAATATACTTATTATTTGATGAAATCCAGGAAGTTATCAAGTGGGAAAAAAGTATCAATTCTTTTAGAGTAGATTTGGACTGTGATATTTATATAACTGGATCTAATTCTAAATTATTATCTGGAGAATTTTCCACTTTATTATCTGGAAGATATATTACTATTAGAGTATACCCATTTTCATTTAAAGAAGTTCTTGATTATTATGAAAAAAATGAAAATATAACTAAAGAACGTGAAATTCAAATTTTTAATGAGTATTTAGATTATGGTGGTTTTCCTGGTTTGCTTAAGTATGATAAATTTGAAAAACATGAATTTTTGAAAGACATATATAATTCAATAATTTTAAGAGATATAATTAATCGAAGTAACATCAAAAATACGGATTTATTAATGATACTATTAGAATATATGATTTCTAATACAGGAAAATTATTTTCATCAACAAATGTAATTAATTATATAAAAAGTAATAATAGGCCTTTAATTCAAGAAATAAAAAATCCTAGTGCAAGTACAATACTTAGATATGTTAATTATATAAAAAATGCATTTTTAATGTATAATGTTAAATTAACTGACATAAAAGGAAAAGAAATATTTAAAAAGAAGGAAAAATTTTATGTAACTGATCCAGGATTTTATTATTTATTTCATGATGAAACAGAACGGGATATGGGAAGTTTATTAGAAACAATAGTTTATGTTGAATTATTACGAAGAAATTATGAAGTTACTGTAGGTAGAATTGGAGATAATGAAGTGGATTTCCTAGCTAAAAAATCAGGTGAAAAATGTTATATTCAAGTATCTGAATCAATAAAAGGTGAACAAACTAGAGAAAGAGAACTTCGATCTCTTAATAAAATACAAGATAATTATCCAAAATATATTTTAACATTGGATGAAATTAAGTATCCAACTAATGGTATTATACAAGTAAATATGATTGATTTTCTTAAAAGGGATTATTAAAATTCTTTGAGATTCAAAATTAATATAAATAGATTTAAACTAGTGATATTTAATGGTGTTTTTAATGGTTTCTAAGATTTTTAATATTGAACTTTGGGATAATTTTGTTGAGGTTTTAAGTGATTCTTTTCAAGTTAAATGATTCAAAAATAGGTTTTTCAATAGGTGATACTGGTAAAACAGTTCTCATAAAAGTTGATAATCAAAAAATTACATGTCAACTGGTTAATGGTTCTGTTATGAATATGGATGATTTTGATATATTATTCTCAATTATAGTTAAGAATCTAATTATTGATAATATATTCCTGCACCCATTTTTTGAAATATGATTTTTT
>AUXO016002955.1_pt1 | contig 10686 bp, 9 predicted proteins | sample 768731 | NCBI WGS metagenome assembly AUXO01 (sample SAMN02715735, study PRJNA202380) | gut metagenome | biome: sheep rumen | host: Ovis aries | place: New Zealand: Palmerston North
GATTATGTATATGAAAAAACATTTTATGGTAAAAATGGTGTAGAAAATGGAACATTACCAACAAATGTAAGTAATTCATTTACAGATATAAATACAGAAGTATATGCCAAAATTCAAGCACAATATAATAATATGCAACCAAGAGTATTAACTGACCAGGATAAAACAATAGATAAAAGTATAAATATTATACCTTGTAAAAGTGACGGTACTCCTTTATTAGATACAAGTAGTGTTACTAATATGGATAATATGTTTGAGGTTTGTGAAAATCTGATAAATATACCATTGTTAGATACAAGTAATGTTACTAGTATGAGTCATATGTTTTATAATTGCACTAATTTAACATCAATACCTCAATTAAATACAAGTAGTGTTACTAATATGCAAGGTATGGTTTCTGGTTGTACATTATTAACATCAATACCTCTATTAGATACAAATAGTGTTACTAGTATGTATGGTATGTTTTATAATTGCACTAATTTAACATCAATACCTCAATTAAATACAAGTAGTGTTACTATTATGCAAGGTATGTTTTATAATTGCACATCTCTATCAAACGAAAGTCTAAATAACATATTATATATGTGTGTTCATAGTGCAACAACAACTAAAACATTAAAATATATAGGTCTAACACAAGAACAAGCTAATATATGTACAACATTAAGTAATTATCAAGATTTTGTTGACGCAGGTTGGACAACTGGTTATTAAAAAATGGAATAAATTTAGAGAGGAGAGAAAGTTCTAAATGGGAGAAAATCAAGATTTAGTAGAACAATTACAATACCTAAATGAAACAAAAGGTATGATAAAACAAGCAATAATAAATAAACGGACAAACAATAGAAGATAGTGATACATTTAGAAGTTATGTTCAAAAAATAAATGATATTACAACAGGTGGAAGTGGTGATATTAAATTATTTGAAACACAGGAAGATATGCAAGCAGATGTAAATCCACAGGAGAATGATTTAGCTGTTGTGTATGGTAATAGATTTAATCATTGGACAGGGACGAGTACAAGGTCAATTGGTATTGCCAAAAATGTTATTTTACCAGAGCAGGTAACAGAGGATATGCCTGTATGTAATTTAGATAGTAGGGGATATTCTAGTATTACTTTAACACCCACATCTTGTGTTATAAAATATAATCCTATTATACCAACTTCAATATCCTATTCAAGTACAGATGGCATACATTATACTACAACTAGCACAGCTTCTACTATTAGTAATAGAGTATATATGGTAAAACCTACTGATGGAACTTGGTCTGACTTATTTGGTTATTTTATGGGAACATCTACAATAGATTTTGATGGTTTGTATAAATATACAAATCACCAAGACGAAGAATATTGCTATTTTCCAATGATAAGTAATATTAGTTATACATACGATAGTTCTTCATCATCTCTTACAAATTTATATACATATTATACAAAATACAATAAAACAATTAAAAAAGCTGATTTAATTGCTATTAGTAAAAGAATAATTGCAGAACAATCAGTTAGTACATATTTTGTTATGCAGGACGCTTTTTATGCAGAAGATGGAGAATTGTATATATGTTATACAAAAAGTAATATGACATATTTAATGTATGATACAAATAAAAATTTAATAGGTGTTGGTAATAATAATGCTGAAAGTTCTTCTATCCCTAGTGATTATTTCTGTAGAGAATTTAGAATCAATACTGATGATATGACATATACAGAGGTATTTCCAGAAAGATTAGGTGTATATAGTAGAGGTGGAGGATATTTTTGTATTGTTTGTAATATTAAGCCAATTACATATATGGTATCAGCTGAAACAGGAAATCCTCGTAATCAAGTTTATGTTGCTGTTTCAACAAAGACATCAGGAGCAAATGGTTATTATAAAAATTCATTTCCTACTATTGGATATATAAATAGTTATATATATGCTCCTACAAGTTTGTCTAATACATTGCCTGAAAATATTACTATTGGTAATAAATTATATACTGCTAGTGGAGTTGTTACTGGTACAATGGCTAATAATGGAAAGTTGATATATAATTCAATGTTTAGTGAGCAGGTAATTCCACAGGGATATACAAGTAGTGGGGTTATTCACCCTGTAAATATGCCACATATTGCAAATCATAGTCAGGTTGGTGGAAATAAAGCATCTTCTGTTACTCGGAAGTATTTTAGCATTGAAAAATTCTATTACATTTGCAGTTGTTACTGCAAGAGGAGATGTTACAATGTCAGCTGGTTGGGAATTTTTAGATAAAGTTACAGCTAAACATCGTACAGCAACATTAAGTGGAGATGAAATTATTTATCAATATACAAGTATTTATTATAAAACATCTAGTGAAGAAGAAACTATAAATGTAACCGCTACACAATCTGTAAATCAAAGATTTTTGTTAAGTTTATTCAATATACAAGATGCCATAGGTGTACCAACTGTTACTAGTGAACATTATGACTATGAAAGTCGTATCAATGAGGGTACTTATACTTTAACAGATTTAAAAGCAGGAGATATTATATGTGCTTCTACCATTGAAACATCTAGTAAATATACTGCTGGTTGGAGCACAGATATAAATGTTACAAAGTATGTTACAACAGATTCGATAGATGATGAAATACATAGACCAAGATTGGCTTGTTTCGTTGTAAATCAGGATTATTCAGAAGCTGTGTTTACTGTTTTAAATAATACTTCAACAAGTAATGCAGTATCATTTACAAAAATTAGACCTACTTCAAATTTTATCGCAGAAAATATTAAAAGTGGAGTAAACATTATGGGAATTATAGGCACATATACTGGTGAGTAGGGGGTAGATAATATATGACAGAATTAGAAAATAATTTACAAAGTATATTAAATGAGAAAGAAAATAAAATACTCCCAGAAAATATAAAAGAACGGAGTACATATATTTGATGTTATAGGAACATTAAGAGAAAAAGATGATACAGAGGCAATAGCATTAGTAAATGAAATAAATGGAGAAATAATATAGAAGATGTCTAAATTGACATCTTCTTTTATATGTAAAATATTATTAGAATAGTTAGCAATGAAAGGAGTTAAGAGAATGGCAGAATATAATGAAGTAATGGAAAAACTTAATTATCTTGATGATACGAAATTACATATAAAAAATGCCATTATGGAAAAAGGTCAAGAGATAACTGATTTAGATACATTTAGAGATTATGTTGCTAAAATTTTAGATATAGATGGTGGTAAAGTTAAATTATTTAATAATGAAGAAGATATGTATGCAGATAAACAAGCTAAAGATGGAGATTTAGCTCTTGTATATGATACTACATACAAAGATATAGAAATGTATGTTATGTTTAATGAAATTATTATACCTAAACATATAACATTAGGAGTATCAGCATTAAATACATCATATAATATGTATATGCAACCACAAAGTTCCCATTGGTATAATAGAGTAATTGTAAATGTAAGGGGTACTGATGGAGAATCTAATGCTACAATACATATATCTGCATTAAGTTCCAAATCCAGCTTATCCTTTGATTATATATCAACAAATGAAGAACAAACAGAATTTGAGTTTCAGTATGGAACAATAAATTCAGAAGAAATAGAATTTGATACAGATTTTATCTCTTTTGAGTTTGAAGAAAGTGTTATGTGGACATCAGGAAGTTTTGATGTATTTGGTGGTATATTTAGAACACGAAATATATATTTTGGTGGTATATATCAGTATAAATTAAATAAATTACAAGATGATACAATTTATTATGGTAATAGTCCAAGAGTAGATGGAAATACTCTTAATGCAGAATTTGATTATGTTGATTGGTTAGATATGAAAACTATAACTAACAAAGTTATAGAATTAAGTAATACAACTTATGTGTCAGGAATTTGTGTAATAAATTCTGTTAAAACTATAAATAATAAGAAAGTATTAGATGTATTTGATATTTATAATTCAACTCATTATCTACTACAATATAATAATAAACTATATGTTTTTAGAGCAAGTTATGATGCGGAAAGTGGTATAGATAACTTTATAGCAAATAATAAAGCAACTAAACAACATTTTGACATATCTAATTTACAATATAGTGAAGATAAAATAACATATACTAAATTACCTATTACAATAAATGACAAAACTTATTATTATGCAGTAGTAGAAGAAATATCATCAGAAGATAATATAACAGATTGGACATATAGTTTAAATGGTGGTAGTGGTAATAATCTTAATATAGCAAATCCAGAATTATTAAATTCTATATCAATGAAAAGTATGAGTATTATGGGGTATTATGAAGATAAATATTTTCCTGCACCAACACAATTAACAGCAGAAGATGATAGTTATATAATTACTGGAAAAGTTGCTTATGGTAAAAATGGTATAATAACAGGAGATGGGACATATTTAAAACATACTACTACAAATGAATTTAGAAATTTCTTTATGCCTCAATTACCAACAACTTACGATAGTATTTCTGAATATAGTATATTACAAAATGGAAAACAAGTACCATATTATACATTTGTAAATAGAAAGAATATAAAATGTACTGATGTAGATAATATATCAGAAGATGACGCATTGCTTGTTAAATTAGAAACATTAGTACAGGGTACATACGAAAGTGAATTATTTAACACAATATATAATGCTACATATCACAGAACATTTTATTGTGATGATGGAGATAGATTATACTTTGGTTATTTTGGATATAATATGAGTGATAAACAAAGTTCAAGTTCTAGTGGTGGTACAGTTCACGAGGAGTTTAGACAGATATATGGTTTACTTATTTGTTTAAATGATATGTCAGTATATAGAACTTGTAATTATACTACAACTTGGCGACCATTTAATGGTTGGGGAAATAATCACGAGGACCCAAATGCAGATTTAGCTTACTTGAATTATGACTTTTTAAATGATGAATTTGTTGCTGTTGTAGATACAGGTAGTTGGGCTTGGACAGGAAGTGACGCACCATATTTAGCAATGCTAAAAATAAATGCAACTACTGGAAATGCTACTCCTTATAGATGGCAAATAGGAAGAAACGGAGTACCATATAGTTATGCACAAGTAATAGATGTGAGATATGATATTACAACTAAAAAACTTATAATACCAATGAGCTCTTGGAATAGTGATAGTAGTTCTTCTGTTGAAAGAATATTAAAAATGGACTTAAATGGTAATAAGTCCATTTGGATACAAAATGGGTATAATTTATATAGTTATAGTTATTTAGGAGATGAGGAAAGTTTTTATACACTAGAACCAATTTATTTCTATACATATACAGATGGTAATAATGTAACACATCAATGTTTAAAAAGAATAGATGATGATAGACAAGTAGAATTAGTATCACCATATTCAATGTATAATGATAATAGAAGATATATTTATAACAAGTGTTTATATTATGTAAGTAATGAGCAACAAACTAATAATAAATATCCTATTTATAAAGTTGATTTAGAAACAATGACAAATGAGAAGTGTGGAGAAATTCCAAACTATAACTCTGCATACTTTGTTTTATATAATAAAGTTCCTCATATTGTTTATAATAATTTTATACATTCGTTAGATGATATGGAAGAACCAATGTTTATATTTTATAATACAAATCAAATGTATAATGATGTCAGAGTTGATGGTGTTGAGGTTGTTGAGGGTAATATTCAAGGACAATATCCAAAAGCAATTATTTCTAGTTCAGGAATCACATTTGTTAAAAATAGACAAATTTTATATCAGTTTATAAATGTAGCTGACTATAAAGATATTTCAGATGATGTATTTATGGTATGGCCAAATGTAGGAAATAATGTGTATAGTAAACAATATATGTATCTTGGAATACAGATAGGAAGTGGTATGGCTTCAACATTAACACCATCAGAGTTTATACAGGCAAAACAATTAGTTAATAGTATGTTAGGGGGAGCACAATCACCATCACCAGAAATAGAGTATATAAATAGATGTAATGAATTAGCAAAAGAAATAATAGGAGAATAGTAAAATATTCTCCTATTTTAATTAGTAAAATATTAGTAGAAGTTAAAATGAAAGGAGAAATGTTTAGATGGACATTCAAGAATTAAATAAACAGTTGGATTATCTTGAAGAAACAAAAAATTTAATGAAACAAACACTAATAAATAAAGGACAACCAGTAGATGATAATACAACTTTTAGAGAGTATATAGATAATATGGATATTTTAATAGATACAGAAGATGGAAATATTGCGTCTAATGATTTAGAGTTAGGTAAAAAAGCATATTCACAGGGAAATGAAATAGTTGGTACATATGATACAAGTAAGGATATAGGTGTTCAACCACTTAAATCATTAGAAATAAGTGCCAACCAAAGTGCTTTAAGACAATATTATGCTGATGGTGTTGCAGAAGGTGGTATGGAAGCATTAGCAAATTTAAAATGCTGGCAAATATTATTAGTTGAAAATGGATTAAATAGTGATGGTGTGCCAACTAAACATTCAATAGAATTTTTATCTTGGACACCTGCAATTATTGAAATAGATAGACCACAGGGTACTATATTAAGCAATAGTGGAACACATAGATTTTTATTCGACCAAGCACACACACAATTATTTATGCAATTTGATGAAGCACTAGGTTTAGGTTATACTGATACATTTGTAAGTAAGTATAATATAACAAGAACAGATTTGCAACAAATGAGTGGTTGGTATGAAGATGTTAATGGAGTATTAACATCTATGTCAGCTAATCCTGTTTATAATAATTTTATAGTAACATATTTATTTGGAGAAACTTTACAAAATATAGTAGATGGTGTTAAAAATCCAGGAATGCCAGTTATGAATATTGATGAAGTAAATCTAAATTGTACAATTACAAAATTTGATGATTATGATGGGGAACAACCTGTTATGGATTTTGTAATAGAGAGATATAGAGAAGATGGAGATGTTACAGCAGATGTATTAGGTAAAGATAAAATAGCTTATGGTGTAAATGGTAAAGTTGTAGGTACTATTCCTGTTGTAGAAGCTAATAATTCTGCCATATTAAATAAGACAGAAGATTTAAGTTCTAGTGGTCCATTTAAAATGGAAACTACATATAAAAATGTAAATGATGGAACAGTAACAGAACTTATAATGACAGATGGTAAAAAATTAGATATATCTACATTACCTGAAAATGTTGATAATAAGAATATATTTGTTATTTATGGTGTAAATAAATATAATACAATTAGGTGGTTCTTATTTATAACAGATATTGGTAATTCTATATGTTTAGCTTCTCACGACTATACTTATGCGGTTGTTTGTAAAAATAAGAGTACCAGAGCAACAAATAAAGATATGGTTTATTATAAAGGAAGCACACCATATAATGCTGATGTGCCATTTGATATAAATAATGTTGATTGGGGAGAACAAATTGTTTGGGATAAATCAACAGCTATTGAATTAAATTTAAGTCAACAAGGTCTAACAATATACACAACAGATACAATATATAGGGGACAATTTGGTTCTTATGGTTTAGAACAATTTGCAGGTAATTTATATTATAAATATTATCAAGAAAATAAAATAGGAAAACCTGCTAATTCTGGACTAATACAAAATTCTTCACAATTATTTAAAGAAAATTCATATGCACTTATTCCAATAAATATAAAGAATATAGTATCACAGGAAAACATAACAGCAAATAAAATAAAATCAGGAGAATCAATTTTAGGAGTAACTGGTACATTTACTAATGATGGTAATGTAACAGCTGGTGATGTAGGTAGTGGTAAAATTGCTTATGCAAACGGACAAAAAATTACTGGTAATGTTCCATTAGTTGGAGCTGATAATTATCTAATGTTAAATAAAACAGAGAATACTACAGGTGGATTACCATATCAAATAAATAGTTTACATTATAATGTTAATGATGGAAGCGTAAATGAATTGATGTTTTCTAATGGACAAAAATTAGATTTATCTACTTTACCAGAAGATATAACAGGTAAAAATGTATTTATATATTATGGTTCAGATACTTCTTTTGATAGATGGGGATTATTTATAACAGATATGGATAGTACAATATGTTTATCAGCTCACGATGATACTTTCGCATTAAATTGTTTAGATAAAGCTACTAGAAGAAATGCCAGAGATATATCATACTATATGGGTTATAGAACAAAAACAGATAATATAGATATAAATTCAGTAAGTTGGGGAAATAAGATAAATTGGGATAAAAGATATTTAATTGAATTATATGTACCAACTGGAGAATATAATGTATATACTACTAATGATGTTTATAGAGGACAATTTGGTACTTATTCAAATCCTGTATTTGCAGGAAGTTCTAATTATTTATATTATCAGGATAATATATTAAAAAATAATGGGGTTGCTACAACACAGGTTACATCATTATTAGCTCAACCTAATTCTCATATATGTACTGCAATCAATACTAATGAGTTAATAACAGTAGAAAATATAACAGCAGATAAAATAAAATCAGGAGAAACTATATTGGGTATAACAGGAACATATACAGGTTCTGCTATGAAAGAATATACAAGTGAAACAGATATGAATAATGATATTGCAAATATTAGTGATGGAGAATTAGTTAAAGTAGTAGAAAGTGGTACAACAAGTTATTTTATAAAAGAAACAATAAGTGGAACTGCAACAATGACAAAACTAGTAAAAGAAAGTGAAACAATGAGCCCACAAGAATATAATACTGCTAATGACATTGCAGATGAAATATTAGGAGAATAATAAGAGAGGAGTAATTATATTATGGCACAACCAGAGTTTATGGATAATTTAGGCAGAGTTAATTCTGCAAAAGAACGAATTAAACAAGCATTGATAAAACAGAATCAAAATCCAAGTGATAATATAGAAGATTACTCTGCTTTAATAGAAAATATAGAGGGGGCATTGACCCCCCAAGAATATCAAGAACTAAATGGTTTAGCAGATGATATTTTAGGAATAAATGAATAGGGGGTAATGTAGTGAGTGGTTTAAATGATAAATTATTAGAAATAAAAAGACAAAAAGATACATATATATTACCAGAAAATATACGAGAGGGTGTTACAATATTTGGGGTAACTGGAACATATACTGGACAGCAAGATAGTGTAGTAGAATATATCTTAAATGAGATTATGTCTGCAACAGCTATGGAAAATTACTATAAAACACAAACATTAAATATAAATGTAAATGCTAATGGTAATAGCTCATTAACAGATGATGAGATTTCATTTTTATTAACAGATAATTTTGCAAATTATCATATGGATTTAGTTGACACTAATAATGCAAATATTGGTTTTTATGGAAATATAAGAAGTGATGGAAAATATTTACTTATGTTGCAACCAGAATATTATCCAACCCCGTCTATTATGGATTGGGAAGTATATTATGATGTTAATAATAAAATATGGAAAGCAATTATTGATGAAAATGATTATAATTATACTGATAATAAAACAGAGATAGATGAAATGTTTGCAACATATAATGATATGTGTACCCATTTAAGTTTAAGTGCTTCTATGTATTGTGGTCAAAGTGGATTTGATTTTACAGATGAAACAGTAGTGAATAAAGTGCGAATGATAATAACTATATTAGTTAAAATGTATGGAGTATCATTAGCAAATTAACTATATAGTAAAATATTATTAGAAAGGGGGTACTTATTATGACCACAGACCAATTAGTTATAGAAATAATAGACCTAAAACAAGCAAAGGCAAGAGCTGATGTGGAGCATAGACAATTTTGGAAAACGATTGGTAGTATCCAAGATGATGTCAAAGCAACGAAGCAATTAACAGAGGAAGTGCATATTATGGCTTCTAATATTAGTTCAATGCAAAAAACTCTTGAAAGTACAAGTAAAAAAGTAGAAGAATTAGGAAATAAAGAGTTTATTGAATATAAAGAAACAAAGAAAAATATAAAAGATAAAATAATAGGTGGGATTATAGGTGCTCTAATAACAGCATTAACAGGTGGTATTGGATATTTGATTAGTATGGTGGTATCACAACCACACTAATATATAAAATATAAAAGAAAGGGGTATATGAAAATGGAAGAAGAAGTAGTTACAACTAATGAAGAAATTATAGAAGGAGATGCTGAATTAGTAAGAAAAGAACCAGAGTATGATGAAGATGAAATGATAGTGGAAGGAGATGAATAATAATGGCAAAGAGAGGAATTGATGTTTCAGCACACAATGGAAATATAGATTTAGTTACATTAAGTAAAAATGGAGTAGATTTTGTAATAATTAGAGTAGGATTTGGAACAAAGGGAACATTAGATACAAAATTTAAAAGAAATGCTGATTTATGTGTGCAAAATGGAATACCATTTGGATTTTATTGGTATTCATACGCATTATCAGTTGAAGGAGCAAGACAAGAAGCTCAACATATACTAAATGCAATAGCACCATATAAAGATAAATATTCTTATGGAGTATGGTTTGATATGGAAGATGCTGATGGTTATAAGAGAAGAAATGGTATGCCATCAAATCAAACATTAAGAGA
>AUXO016676627.1_pt1 | contig 10686 bp, 11 predicted proteins | sample 768731 | NCBI WGS metagenome assembly AUXO01 (sample SAMN02715735, study PRJNA202380) | gut metagenome | biome: sheep rumen | host: Ovis aries | place: New Zealand: Palmerston North
GTTTTTGCATTTTCTGGCTAAGTGGTCAACTTCTTCTTACTTTTCTTTTTGGGTACAATAATCGAATAATTTATTGTCTTTTCGATTTCTTTGCCGGCTTCCAGCTCTATCGGCCAGCAAAGGGATGCAACAAAAGCGTTTCCTGAAATTGTCGGAGAATCGCTTTTTGATGACGGACGCCTGAAAATTATGGGCATACAAACCATGTCACACATTTCGTTGGGCTCGTAGACAAAGGAAATGTCATTGGAAGTATCCGTAATCTGAGCGTAGGAAATCTTCTTTGCAGAGCGGGGAGAATCCTTTACTTCAACTTCTGTTTTCTCATCGCTGGCAATAAGCTCTACCTTGTATGAATTTGCCCTTACTGAAGAAAAATCTGTCTGTGCATAGTTAGACTCAACGACGAAAACGGCCTTTAAGTCAAAGGGACTCTCATTCTTGATGATATACTGAATCGCAAATCCGTTGGAATTCGCTATGTATTTTTTGACCAAAGTGATGTTTGCGTTAAGTGGTGAAAAAGTACCGCTTCCAGAAAGTTTTATTTCGTGACGGTGGGCATCAAAATCAAGCTGCTTGAAAATTACCTGGGAGAAAATTCCGCTTCCGGTCGGGTTTCCTTTTTTGTACTCTGAAAATTCATCGATTGAAAAAAGGTGGTCAACGAAAAGTCCCCTGTGATACTTGTCCTCGAATTTGTCAAATTGCTTGATACGGCTGGGCGAATCAGCATAGTTTCCTGTATTGTGGATTATGTCAAGCTCTGAAATCTGAGCGCCAAAGAGGGAGACACAGGCATTGTACTGCTTCATGGCACAGATATATTCTTTGAAACCATCGCCATTATAATCATAGCTTGAAACGCTTTCCTTAAAGCCGTCTTTCTGCGACTCACGCACAAGTTTTTCGGCCTCGGTAAGGCTGCGGTAGGCCAGCTGGCGGACTGCATTGTTGGCAAAAACGCCGTCAGGGTCACAGACATAGGCCTCTCCGCTCTGAGCCATCCAAAGCTTTTCCCTGGCCACTTTTTTTCGGATTTTGTCTCCCTTGCACTGGTTAATCAGCATGGAAATGTACAGCATTCGGTCGTAGAGAGCCTTATTCTGCTTGTAAGTGAGAAGAAAGTTGAAAATTCCAGCTGGGGCGAAATTTGAGATAGACTCTTCGTAAGGCCTTCTGGCCCATTTCGCTACATCAGACTGAATGCCTGCGGGAATGTAGGAAGGAACCCGAATGTCTTCGCGATGCAGGTATTCCGTGGGAAGCGTAATCTTTATGGAATCTGAGTAATATTCATCGACGGCAAGGAATAGCTTTGAAAGCCATTTTGACTCGTATAGCTTAAGAAACTGGTTTTCATCGATTTTGATAGCGACAACACGCTCGTCAGTCAGGGCATTGTAGGAATCGTCCTTCGTAAGGTAATTGATTGTATCAAAAAGATTCCTCAGATATTCCCTCGGGGCAATGAGCATGTTGGGAATGAACTCCCGGCTTACAGAAAGCACATTCAGGCTTTTTCCCTGATCGCTGACCAGAAGCGGAAGATAGCACTGCCTTTCTTTGGGAATAAGAGAGCCGTCAAGAAAAATATATTCCATGCCGCAGGTCTGAAAACTTTGTATTAGGCTGTTGTCCCAGCTTGAATTGAAGACAGTCATTCCACGGGGCCTTTTTCCAACGCAGCGACGAATTTCTGCGGTCATAAGGTCAATCTGGCCGCTTTTGTCCTGAGAAAAAAGAAGGGGGAAGACAGGATTGTAATAGCCTCCTCCCAAAAGCTCCGTCTGCTTTCTGCCCCAGAGCTTTGAAATAAGCTGATTGAATTCGGAATGTTCCCTGTCTATCCATGAAAGCAGGGGGCCTGACGGAGAAAAAGCAAAACGATTTGAAGGATTTTCATAGAGGAAAGATACAATGTTTTTGTAAATTTCCTGATATTTGCTTTCAAAATCGGCATGGTGAGAAAGAATGGATGAGGAGCCTGTCACATAAAAACAGATATTTAAAAGTTTCATAAAATAAATTAATGAACCCTTGCCCCACCACTGATGAGTTTATAACAAGCCGCCCAAAATTTAAAGCCTTTTTTGCCAACTTCCTCGCTTTTTTTTACCCTTGGCACCAGAGAAATGATATTTACAGGGCAATAGTCAAGGCACTTTCCGCAGGCATTGCAAAATTCTGACACATGAGCCTTGTTGTTGCGGATTGAAATCGCCTTCTGCGGGCAAACCAAAACGCAATCGCCAAATCCCAGACAAATTCTTGATGTTGAATATTCCGAACCGTAAATGTCATGGAAGAGCCGGCAATTTTTGTCACCCTTGTATACAAGCCTCTTGTCAAGCCCTGAATGTTCGTCCTCGACAATGCTGGCAATTTTTGAAAAATCCTTGTTTAATTCCTCACGAACCTCGCCAGTAAATTTAAGCTCAGTGGCAAGAGAGCTGGATATTCCGTCATATTTTATTTTAAGGGCAGGAAGGAAAAAACAAAAAAGATAGAAAATCGCCGCAGAAATGAGGAGCAGCATGACAAACAAAAGAAGAAGTGAAAGAATCATTTTGCACCCCCTTCAAGATAGACATTCAGCCATGAGACATTGAATCCGCAGATTGCGATGATAACGACAGCAAGGCAAAGAAGCAGAATACAATAAATTTTAAGTCCCTTCTCTACTGTATAAAAAGAAATCCGCTGCCGAACGCAGTCAAAAATAATTACCATGCAGTAAAAAGAAATTATGCTCACACAAGAAATGACGACAGCCGAGGCAATTCCAATTCCCTCGTTTATTCCGAGAAAAACGCTGAGAAGAGGAATCGAGAAATCTATCGGTGACTGTCTGATTCCAATTCCAATGAATATCTCAATCAGGGTCGAGAAAAAAATAAAAATCAGGGCAGAGACAAGGGGAAAAAGCTCCACAAGCTGAACAGGGACCAAAAGCCAGTTGACCAAAAGCCAGCTCACGGCTGTGGCTGAACCAGCGGAAAAAAGCGACTTAAAGCATGTAAGCACGGATGAAGCAAGGGAAGCCGAGTGTGAAATGGATTTATTGATGCCGATTCCGTAAAAAAGCACGGCAGAGGCTGAAAGAAGATAGTAAACTATCGTGCTGAACATTTAGGCTTCCTCCACAGAATTTATGGGTGAATTCATAACAATTCTGATTTTATTGGCAACAAAAATGTAAACTGCGATTATCAAGGCTATGAAAACAAGACTTCCGGGAATCGTGGCCAGGAAAACGCTGGCACTTGTACTGTTCAAGTCATAAGGAAGATGGAAAACAAGGATTTTCTTCCAGCTCGGGAGTGTAAAGGTTCCATAACCAAGAATATCTCGAATCAGGAAAAAAAGAAGGGAGAAAATGCTCATAAAAGAAGAATTCTTCATGTTAACTACGAGATGCTTTTTAAGCCCCTTCTCATAATTCAGGAAGAAGAATTCAATGATTACCGATGCCAGGGTTGGAAGGAAAATACAATAGCCCAGGGTAAGGGCAGCCACAGGACAAACTATGGCCAGAAGCTGCTTGTAGAAAACACCCAAGGTGATGATGGAAAGAGCCAGCACCGCATTTCTCAGGTTAGAAAGCTGAAGATGGTAAATGCCGTGAAAAATCATGGTAATCGTAAACATCTGGATATTGAAGAGAATAACCAAAATAAGGGCGTATGCGAAGCGACCTGGGGCTGGAATCAAAAAAGCGAGGTTTGCGGCTATGTAATAGTAAATTCTTTTGCTGTCAGACATTTTTTCCTCCATTACTTCCGCGTCTTAGCGATGATTTTAGGAATCATATCTTCCCAATATTTTATTATTGTGCTGGAAACATGCCTGTCTACGGTAGAGGAAGCCTTTCCGTTGTCTACGGCATAGCCGGCAAAGAACACGCTTCCCCCCTCATCATAAACAAAAACTCCGGGAAGAGGCCCAAGTATCGAAGGCATTCTAACGATGATTCCGTAGTGTCCCTGCTTTTTCTGGCCGTCCTTTTTCATAAGGGAAAAGACAGCCGAACTTGTGGCGAAGGTAGAATCCAGTTGCAGGCTCTTGGCCACCGTGTATGTAGAAGGCTGATAAGAGTCAAGCACATTCTGTACCTCCTGAGCAAGGCCGTTTTTCCAGGAATTTCTTGATAAAAGGGTCATTATTATCAGAAGAGCCGTCATTCCGATAATAATTCCAAAGAAGATTGAGAAAATAGTAAGATTCTTTTTCGTGCTCTCGTTAAGCGAAATCCTATGCATTGCTTCCATCCTTAATCTCCCTGACCTGCTGCATTAAAACCGATGAAGTATATTCCCTGAGGAAGTGATTTTCCACGCCCTGAATAAAAATTGACAAAACATTTGTTATAAGAATGAGGAAAGCAAAACCTGCCGGAGAAAGTCCGATTCCCAAAATGAAGAAGGCAAGGACTCCCGCAAAAATGGCAAAAACCCACTTGCCCCGGCTGGTAAAAGGAGCTGTCCCATGCCACTGCAGCAAAAAGAAAGTGCTGAAAAGAGTGCCGCTGGAAAGAAGGGCCAGCAAAACATCCCCCTGCATGGGAAGACCGTTATAAAAACATGGGGCAAGGCATTTCACCAAAAAGCTATATGTACAGATAAAGACCACAGGAATAATCGGATTGATTACATCCATGCTGAAGAGAACTATTGATGAAAGAAGGGTAAGGAGGTTAAAGCGAAAAGCAGGAATGCTCGAATGTGAGTCCCAGAGGAAGGAAAAATAGCCTTCTGGAATTACAACCCCAAAAAGACTGAAAACCCTGCGATTAAGGAAATTCGTGACGGTGACATCAAATGAATTCATCGGGATGCTACCGTTCTGAATCAGAGAAAGGGCAATATTCTTTGAGTTGAGGGCTTCCATTGAAAGGCTCGGTTCAGGGAAAAATTTCATTCCGATAATCCAGCAAACGGCCACGGTAACGGCCACAGGATTGACCCAGGAATTTGCAAAGCCACCCAGGGCATGTTTGTTAATCAAAAGAATTACCAGGCTCACGAAGAAAACCGCAACTGGAGGAAAGGCCGATGGCAGCATGAGTCCAATAATCAGTCCCCTGATGGAACTTGCGATTATCGTAAAGCTATTCCTGTAATTCTTCTCCTTGTTGACAAAATCAACGAAATAAGAAGAAAGCAAAGATGAGGCGATTATAATCAGGGAATCAAAACTTTTCGTCAAAAAAAGCATGGCCACCTGCAAAATCAAGAGGGTGAGAACCACATAGGCCTCAGTCCGCACGGAAGGCCGGAGATAAGAAAAAGGACTTAAAAAAACCGATGTGTACAAGCGTTCTTTATTTTTCATTGTAAGAATCCTTCAAGATTGATATTGTCTGAGCAAGGGGAAGGCGTGACGAGCACACTGTGTTGCAAAGCCCACATTCAGTGCAAAGAAGCACAGACTCATAGGCAGCCTTGTCACTGTCAGAATAGTTTATTGAGTCAAGATGAGCGATTCTGTAGAGGTTTCCGGGCCAAAGATGAACCGGACAGATTTTACGGCAATTTCCGCAGCGAATGCAGTTCTCTGCGCTGGGAATAGAAATCTTACTTGCCGGAATGAATTCCACAGACTTGACGCTTCTGTTCACCGGAATATCAAGGCTGCTCACTGCCCTACCGGAAATGATTCCGTTTATTACTATTTTTGACAGTTTTCGCTTGAAACCACCGCACTGCTCCACTATATCCCGCAAGGGCGTTCCGATGCGGACGTTTAGCAGGGCTGCCGTGTTGAGACATTCACCAGTCACATGAACGAATGTGCTGACCACAGGCTTTTTTAGGACCACGGCATTGTAAGAAGCAAGGACGGTCACAGAATCCACGAACAAATCTTTTTTGCTAAGTTTTGAGAAAACGCCATCCTTATTGCTTTTTCTTACTGAAAGAACTATGTCATGCATTGTTCCGGCCGGATATTTTCTAGTGTCAACACCGGCTGCAAGAAGCTGCATGTCCTCGTCGAAAAGATATGCCCTGTTTTTTTCGATTTCTTCATCGATAAGGGCTTTAATTCCGTTTTTTTCGCTGGCAGAATATGCGAAAAGCACATTTTTCGCACCGAAAGCCCTGGCAAGAACAGCCGCTCCCTGGATTATTTCTCGCACATGTTTTTTGGCTATAAAACCATCGGTGACGAAACTTGGATCGGCATCAAACATGCGGACGACAAGAGAAGAACCTTTTGACTTCTGCAAGTCTATTATCTGGCTGTAAAGGGGCGTAGCCTTGGCAAAAGTGTTGATTACGCCTGCTTCCTTCAGCATAAAAACCAGTTCACTATCCTCGTATTTTTTCCAGTCCTGAGCCTCATTTTTTTTGCCCAGGTAGTTAAAAGAGCCGTTAAGGGCGATTTTCGCACACAAGCCCTGTTTTCCGTTGGCATACTGAATCTGTTCTATTTTTTGAACGAGTCCCGGCAGGGATGAGTGGACATTAAGGCCTTTAAGTCTGGCAATAACGTCACCTTCCTGAACACGGTCCCCTTCATTCACCATAATTTCTGCTTTTCCAGAATCGTCTTCCTCAATCGGAATAAAAGCAATCTTCGGAAGGAAGGCATTGACTGAGGTTGACAGGGTGTTTTTGTCTGCTGAAATAAAATTAGATGCTGAGACCATAGCGTTTTCTTCCCAAAATATAATTAATTCCCAATGCGGCTGTGAGCGTGATAAAAACCAAAAGCAAGAGGGAGCCGAATCTTTCAGCGTTTGAAGCCGCTGCTTTTTTTGCGTATCCGAAACTTGCGTTTTTTCCCTGCCTGAGCATCATTTTCTCAAGGGCGGGATAATCAAGATTTTCGATTGACTTGTAGACCGAATCCTTAAAGTCAGAATTGAAAACAAAGGCCGGTGTCGATACCCTTACGATTTTTCCGTTCGCAGCCTGCTGATAGTCATTGATTGAAACTACCTCCCCCTCTTGAGGAACAGAGTCACTGCCCTCACCGATTTTTTTGTAGGGGAAAGTAACGGTATTCCAGCTCCAGTTAACGAAATCTGAAAGCTGCACCAGTTCTCCGTCTGAATGTGCAACGGGTGCCGGAAGAGATGGCATGGAAGCAGAATTTGAAAAAGAAGAGACATTTCCCAGAAATTTGAAAGAAAGCAGAGTAATGAACAGAGAAAGGAAAAGCACCCCCAAAAGCCTTATCCCCAGCCGCCCCAGCACAGGAATCATGCGGGCACTCCTGATGAAAACTGGCTGGAAAGAATAGCGAGACTCCAGAGACTGCTCCAGAAGGGCGTAAATTGCAACGAAACTTGCAGAGCCGAGAACGGCAAAAAGATAAAAGACTGAATTCAAAGGTGAAGAAAGAAGAAGCACGAGAAGGGGGCTAAGGGCAAATAAAAGCACATAATGTGAATTCAGCACGGTTTTAAGAAAGTCTTTTCGCATCCAGACACGATGAAAAATAAAAAAGGCGAAAAGATACATTGAAGAAGCCGCGGCAACCGTGAAAAGAGGACGGCTAAAAGAAAGGAGAAGCATGAAGAAGGAGCCTGCCGCATATAAAAGCCTCTTTTTTGAAAAGCAAAAGAAAAAGGCGAAAAGCGCAAGGCTGATAATTGGAGCAAGCCAGGGAAATGAGCTCTTTCCGTCAGTTCCAGCCTTTGTACCCTGAAAAGATGAAATTTCGCGGATTGCCCTCTCCAGCTGGGAATCCTGATTTTCAGGAATATAAAAAACCATGGCCCTGTGATTTTTGTCCATAAAAAAATCAGCCCGGCGGTAAATATATGAAGATGAGTCCTGAGCCTGAACCGGCGACAGGTGAGACGCAAGGGGAAGGCCTTGCTTTCCGTAGGAAACAACTGACGTGCAGCCGTTTTTTTCGAGTACGGTGAGTATATCCTGCTCTGAAAGGCTTTCTCCGTAAACATAGAGCATACGGTAGCCCTTCCAAAACTGACTTACAGGCATAGAACGGAAATGACAAAGCAAAAACAAGGCAAGCAATGAGATTATGAAAGGAATTATTTTTTTCAGTTCAAGATTCATTTTTTATTGTTTATCCCACCCAATTCTTTTTAAAGGACGCAGAAGGCAATTCCAATGAAAAAACCCAGGAGAATTCCGACAAAAGCCTCCATAGGAGAATGGCCGTTTACTTCCTTGAGTTTTTTAAAATCGTCATAGAGTCCTTTTTCTTTTAGAATTTCGCCAATTTCATTGAGCCGGCGGGCCTGTCTTCCGTTTGCCCGCCTTACCCCTACGGCATCGCGGATTGTTATAAGGAAAAAAACAAGTGAGAGGACAAAAACATCGGAATCAAGTCCTGAACGATAGCCAATCGTTGTGCAAAGGCAGGCGGTTATCGAAGAATGACTGGAAGGCATACTCCCCGTGCGCCAGAAAAGCAGCTCGAACATTTCGCCCAGACTATGGATATTTCCTGAAAAGAGCTTGATTATTGTTTTTATAAATTGCGCGCAGAGCCAGCTGGAAACGCAAGCCAGAAAAACCGGACTTGAGAACAGGGTCTGTAAAGCATTCGATAACATAGACTTTATTTTATCAGTCTGTATCAGTTTAGTCTACAATTTAAGGAAAATCATTTTTCCTTCATTTTGCGTTCGTTTTGACTTTGTCACTTATGAAGCGGGAATCCTCTTCCTGTATTGAAGAAATCCTTGCGCAGGCACAGAGGCGGCTTCTGTCAAAACTCTCGTATAAGTCCTCTATGACAAAAGAAAGGTAAACTTTCCGCTCCCTGACCGGGCCTTCCAGGGGAAAACTGACAAGGCAGGCATATTCACAATCGGGGACAAAAGGCATTTCTCCCCTGTCCGAAAGAAAAAGCATTCTCTTTCTGTCAAAATAAACCAGCTTGGGAGAGTGAATTCTACCCGCAATCGCCTCCCTCTCCTTCTTGATTTTCTGGGACAGGCACTTGTTCACAAGCTCCATGTAATCAGACTCGAAGAAAAGGGGGTATGCCTCGTCAAAATCACAGCTTATGTCCGTTTTACGGCTTTTTCCAGAAGCTTTTCTTGAAGATGACTCGTAATAAACCACCACCGAAAAAGCATTTTTCTGATTCTCCATTTTATCCTCGACTTTACAAATGAAATCCGGCAGAGCGAGGACAAGGCCTCCGGGAACAGGCTGAGCCCTTGTCTCAAAAAAAAGGGCAAGACGATTAAAATAGAAGTTAACTGTGACCGTCTTGCCTGCAAAAAAAGCCGCTTTATTTTCTGAATCCTGAAGGAGAATCACGCCCTGAGCCATGGCTTTAACCTGTTCATCTCTTGCCGCAACATGAAAAAGCGTACTTGAAGGAAGGGAATTTGCAGGAAGATGGGCATTTGCGAGACTTAGTGTAAGAGGTGCATTTCCGTCCCTGATGTAGTCAAGGACAAGCTGCCGCTCTATTCCGCTAAGATTGCGGCCTGCCATCAAAAAATCTCCCAGTCAGAAATCTGAACCTGATCGATTTTCCAGCTTCCAGAGTCCTCATAACAGAAGACACAGAGAGTAAGAGTGGCCTTGTCGCTAAAAAATTTAAGCGGGACCTGATAATAAATGCCGTCAAGGAAGGGCTGACCGATTTTAAATGAGGAGAAATAAGATTTTTCTTCTATATTTGTGTCATTCTTTGTTTCATTTGTGTCAGTATCCTGAATTGTTTCGGCATTCACTTCCTTGTCCTGCCCGACAATTTCATCTTCAGTTTTTTCTTCAGTTTTTTCTTCAGATACTTCTGCCGGCTCAGCCTTTACCTCGTCGATTTTGTCCAGCTCAAAACAATCGTTGAAAATTCTTTTGAAATCAGCATAAAAAAGAGCAAGGGAATAAAGGCTATCCTTAGCGACAAAAGAGTCAGCATCCTTGTATTTTGAAATTGCATCAGAAAATGCTGTTAAAGTCTCCCTGAGAGATTTTGAGATAAGACTGGTGTCAAGGGAGCCAAAAGAGCCAAGACTGGGAAAGATGCTGCTTGACTGAGGCGGAAGGCTAGCCAAGACAATAAGAGGAGTAAGATTAAGCTTGGATGAAATGCCATCCACTGATTTTACGTTGGCAGAAAGCCTGTCAAGTTCCAGGGCTTCAGTCCAAAGCGTTGATTTGTAGAGGGCATCGGCCGTATAACGCAAGGTAGAAGTTTCCTCAGCAGCCTCATTTTCCTGCACAGATTGAGAGCATGAAAACATAAAGGCAGCAGCAAAGAGGAGAAAAAGAAAAGAGAAAAATCGAAAAAAAGACTGCCGGAATTTTTTTCCCATAACTTGACAGGCATTATAACACAAAGAGAAAAAATAAACCATGTTTTTTTTATATTGTAAGACTTAGCCGAAAAAGATATAATTCTTTCCATAAATTTTAATTTCAGAGGTACACTCATGGCTCTAACTCTTGCCGAAAAAATCTTGCAGGAGCATATCGTTCCTGAAGCTTGCCCTAACATCGATTTCAAAAAGGGCACACCAATTCCACGAGGCGAGGACATCGCAATTCACATCGACCAGACTTTGACTCAGGATGCCACAGGAACAATGGCTTACCTTCAGTTTGAGACAATCGGAATTCCACGGGTCAAGACAGAGCTTTCAGTTTCATACATCGACCACAACACCTTGCAGACCGACTTCAAGAACATGGACGACCACCGCTATCTTCAGTCAGTGGCAGCAAAATACGGCCTTTATTTCTC
>AUXO017836789.1_pt1 | contig 10686 bp, 14 predicted proteins | sample 768731 | NCBI WGS metagenome assembly AUXO01 (sample SAMN02715735, study PRJNA202380) | gut metagenome | biome: sheep rumen | host: Ovis aries | place: New Zealand: Palmerston North
TCATACATAAAATTAAATGTCAGTATCAAACAAGTCTCATTTTAGTCTCAATTTTGTCTCATTTCAGTCTCACGTTTATATGATACCTGGAATGATGCGATAGAAAATAAAAATAGCCGAACAAAGAACTGCCAAGACTATGCGTTCATCTTGACGTTCAGTGTTCGGCTATTTGGTGACTCGTTGGGCAGGTCGCAATGCCTGTCACGGACCCGTGGCTCGTACCGCTGATGGGTTATTTAATTTTTAGGATAAAACTCAGTTGTTTTCCTTTGAGGTATTTGTTCTTTCGGGCTTCTGCGGCGGATTCTTTGCACATTCTGTTATGTCAATATCCGATATTTTTCCGCAGCCTTTGCATTTGATAGAGATAACTCCGTGAGGAGCCGTTTCCGGTCTGACATCGAATAGCCGGAAGTTGCAGATCTGACATTTAACAGATATCGGCTTCATCGGCTTGACCTCCACGACTGTGTAACTGCACGGGCAAATATGTTCGTTTTTTCGCGTTTATCTGTTCGTGCTTGTTGCTTATTATACACTATGATGTGAATATTGTCAAGGGGTTTTGATGAAAAAATTAAATATCTGTGCCATTTATGGGACAATTTATAATTGGCGGGTTGAAAATAATTTTATGTCTGCAAAAACAGACACCAAAATATTGACAAATGATGCTATCAGTGTTATAATAAAATAGTATATATTTACGTCTCGGAGGTCTTATGCGTGATAACAATATTAAAATAAAGCTTGTCAAGGTCATAGATTACCTTCGCACTGAATCTTCGGAAGAAGAACCCAAGTCCACTAATGAGATACTTGAGTATCTGAGAAGCGTCGGTGCAAAATGTGACCGAAAAACTTTGTATCAGGATATGGATTTTCTTGCCGCCAACGGGATCAATATTATCAAAACCCGAAAAAGCAAGGAGAACGCATATTACATACCGAATGATAACCTGTCGCTTGCAGAAATGAAAATACTTGTTGATGCAGTACAGGCGGCAAATTTCATCACAGACTGTAAAACCGCCGAGCTTGTAAACAAGTTGACTGCGCTTTCCGGCGTAAGCAAGCGTGAAATACTAAGTGATAACATTATATACTATAATACCCACAAACACACCAATGAAGACATTTTCTGCAATATTGAGCAGATTGAGCTTGCGATAAATAAGAAACGTGTTGTTTCATTCTGTTATTTCGACCTTGACGAGAAAAGATGCAGGGTATATAGAAAAGACGGACAGCGTTATTACGCGGATCCGATCGCGCTTGTTTACAGCGAGGATAACTACTATCTGGTGACATATAATCGCAAATATGATGCAAACACCAATTACCGCGTTGACCGCATTGAGGATATCCGGATAGAGGACGAGCATTTATGTGGCCAAGCGCAGATACGCAAGGGTCGCGCATCAGTATATATGAAACAGGTATTCAAGATGTATAACGGAAGGACTGTTTGCGTTACACTTGAATTTGACAGAAGCGTTCTCGGAGCGGTTTATGATAAATTCGGAGAAAAACTGCCAGTCAAGGTGATCTGTGATGATTGGCTTACAACGACTGTTACTGTTCAGGTAAGCCCGCCGTTCTTCGGCTGGGTGTATCAGTTCGGAGATAAGATGCGTATTGTTGCGCCGGAAGGATTGGAAAAACAGTTCAAGGAGACTGAAAATGAATAACGAACAAAGAATAGATGTTATGTGGGACGATACGCCCGTTGATGTATCCACGGAAGTCAACTTTATACAGACTATCTACCAAATGCTGTGTGGGCGAGTCAGGCTGCGAGACCTCCTTATTCAAAAAGTGTCGGGAAATCACGGAGAAAAACAAATGCCTGGAAAAAATAATAACAATTGAGAAAGGACAGCACACTATGAAAAATAAAATTGAGAAAACCGACACTATATCCAAAATTCTTGCAGATCGTAGTTTCACCGTAGATGTATTTCAGCGTGAATATCGTTGGGGCAAGAAACAAGTCGAGCAAATGATCGATGACCTTCAGAATTGCTTTGATAACTATTATGATTCTGACAAGCACGACACGCCGGAGGAAGTCGCAGGGTATGGGTTTTACTTTCTGGGGCATATCCTGTGCGTTACCGGACCGTCATACAGAATTGTAGATGGACAGCAGCGTCTTACCACACTTACCCTTCTTCTGATTTATCTGAATAATTTGCAAAAGGCTCAGGCTAAACCGGGACAAGCGCTCATCCAGTTCGACAATATGATCTACCATGATCATTTCGGGAAGAAGATTTTTAACATCAATGTCGAAGAGCGTGAGGCTTGCTTCCAGGCTTTATACAAGAATGATCTGCTATATAAACCCAAAAATGAAAGCGAAGAAACGATGCTTCGTCGTTATTCTGATATTGATGAACTGTTTCCCGATGAGCTGAAAGGTGAAGCTCTGCCATATTTCATCTATTGGCTTACAGGAAAGGTGTTGCTTTTGGAGATCGACACCGACAATGACGAAGATGCCTATACAATATTTGTTACCATGAATGATCGCGGGCTCAGCTTGAACAGTTCTGAAATGATGAAGGGATTTATTACACAGAAAGTCGGTGTCGGCGATAAGGTTTCTGTTAATCATAAGTGGCAGGAAAACATCAGCAGAATTAAGAGTGCGTCCAACATTGATACCAGCGGTATTGTTAATACAGAGGATGTGGAATTCATCTCGGTATGGCTGCGCGCAAAGTATGCCGAGACACTACGTGAGGGTAAACGCGGAGCCAGTGATGAAGATTTTGAGCTCCTCGGTGAAAAATTTCACACATGGGTGCGTGATAATGCCACCACAAAGATGAAACTCCAAAAGCCAAATGACTATAAAGATTTTGTCGTGATTGAAATGACAAGAGCAACTGATTTATTTCTTCGCATAAAGAAATATGGAGAGACACTTACCGCAGGTTATGAAGATGTATTTTATAATGCAAACCGCGATCTGAATTATCAGACAATGATGATTATTGCAGCAGTTGCAAACGATGACGATGATGATACTGTTACGCGGAAGATTCAGATGGTATCCAAGTTCATCGATATTTTTGCATCTATCCGTATATTCAATTTCAAGAAAGTTAACTGGAATACAAATAAGTATCTGTTATTCAAAGTTATGAGAGATATACGGAATAAAGATTGTAAAACTATCGGAAAAGTCCTTGTGAGAGCCTTGCGTCGTATGGATGTAAGCATTGATGGTATTACACGATTCCGCCTGAATCAGTTCTCAGGGAGATATATGCTTCATATCCTTGCTCGCTTTACTTCTTTTGTGAATATCAGAATGGGTAATCCCTCGCAGTTTGATACATATGTAGATCGACAGATGCCGGGAAACACATATGATATTGAGCATATCCTTCCGGACGACTTTGACAGTTACAGCGATGAGTTTGATGATGCGAATGATTTTCAGGATTCCCGTCAGATGTTTGGAAATCTGATCATTCTGACACGAGATAAGAATCGCAGTTATCAGGCAATGAAATATTCTGATAAAGTTAAAATTTATACCGGTGATAATATACTTGCAAGGGCACTAAGTGATGTTGCTTATTCACACAATCCTCAGTTTCTGCCGCTTGCAAAGGAATACGGTTTTGCTCCAATTACTAAGTTCTCTAAGTCCAGCATAACTGATCGAGCAAAAATTTATCTGCAAATGGCAAGCGATATCTGGAATCCGGACGATATTAAGGAGCTCGCGGGCGGTTGGGATGATGAGGAAGAAAAGGAGTTCTTCAAAAATGATAAATCTTCCGAATTCACAGTCGAGTATTATGATCGAAGCTGGGCTGATGCCTTGAAGTATGGTTTCCTGTCAGCTAATGTTGGTGGAACAGGTAAATATCTATACAATATTCAGAAAGGTGATATTGTTTATTGCCATATTGCCGGAAGCGGTTTCGTTGGAATTGGCGAATGCAAAGCGGCAGCAGTACCTATGAAGGCATTTAATGTTACGGTTGACGGGGAAGAAAAATCCATTATGACCGTTCCTTGGATTCAGCTTGCTGCAAAGACGAGTCTTGATGAGGATAAGGAAATATTCATCCGTATTGAATGGAAGAGTTATGTAGATGATGAACAGGACGGTTATTGGGAGAAAGGCCTGACAACTGTTCCGATGGTAGCCTATAAACTTTCCGATCAGAGTACCCACAAGAAGGTCAGGGAGCATTTCGGATATAAAGACTAATTCAAGGTGACATATATGAACTCAATAGAAATTCAGAAAACAGGCATCACCGACCTCTCCACCGATGCAATAGTCAATGCCGCGAACGACGGATTATGGGCGGGCGGCGGAGTATGTGGGGCTATCTTCAATGCTGCCGGACGCGACAAGCTGCAAGCAGCCTGCAACGCTCTCGGACATTGTGATACCGGTTCCGCTGTTATTACACCCGGCTTTGACCTGAAAGCAAAGTACATCATTCACGCCGTAGGTCCCGTATGGCGCGGCGGCAGCAGTAACGAGCCGCAGCAGCTCTACGGCGCATACCGCAGATCGCTGGAGCTGGCTGTCAAAAACGGCTGTCACTCCATAGGGTTTCCGCTCATCTCCGCAGGAATCTTCGGCTATCCGAAGGACAAAGCATGGAGAAAAGCAATACAGGCTTGTAATGATTTCTTACAGAAAAATCCAAATGCCAACCTGCAGGTTATTTTTGCAGTACTGGACGACAGTATTCTGGCCTTGGGCCAAAAGATACTTGAGGAATACTAATAAACAAGATAGTAAAAGGGGTAAATAACATGGATAACAAGAACAATAAGTATCAAACCACTCAAGCCAATCGTGAAAAAGCAGAAAAAGTGTTTGATGAAATCGATACACGGCTGAGGAAAGAGAACCCCGGTATGAGTGAAGCTGACCTTGTGCATTTTGAACTTGAAGAAATCTTTAATCATTTTTTCAAAAAAGATTTATAAAAATATAATATTACAGGGTACAGGGAACAAACTATGACACTAAAAGACGCACAGACAATCCGTGAGCGATTCGTATATCAGGACAACCTTTCCGATGAAGACTTCTTTCTTTATTCGGAAGCCATGCAATATCTTATCGAACAGACTAAGAACTCCGGATATATGCTTGAGCTCGGTGGTGTTTATTATGAGCGCAAGGACTTTGATCTTGCACTGAAATACTATGAAATGTCGGCTTCATTCGGCAACGAAGAAGCGAATATATGTCTCGGATATATATGGTATTACGGCAGAACGGGAACAGTCGATTACAAGAAGGCATTTGAGTATTATTCGGGAGCACCTCACCATATCAATGCTCTGTACAAAGTTGCAGATATGTATAAGAACGGCTATTATGTCGAAAAGAACTACGACAAGTACAAAGGGATCATCGAAGACATTTATGCCCATAAGATAGAGCAAGAAAAGTATTATATACCTGAAATATATACTCGTCTTGCAAAAATACGTTCAAAGGAAGGCAGGACCGACGAAGCTATAGGGCTTTACCGCGAAGCAAAAAAGGAACTTGCATTCCGCATTTATCACAATGCTTTTTTCGGAAACGTCAACATCATGAAGTGGCTTGTTGAAGACCTGTACAAACTGACCGGGATCGACATGGACAATATTGATCTGTTTGATCTTTTCGTGCTGCTGAAAAAGCCGATAAAAATAAAATTCTTCTGTGACAGTGATGAGCACGAACATATAGTCGAGGCTGTTGAGGAGGATGGTGAGGTCGTTATAAACTTTGACGGCAAATGGTATCGTACAGCCGATGATCTGTTTATGAAAGCCGAAATAGAGGGAGATCGTCTTGTTACCCTCGGTTATGCAGTCCACGATTTTGAGGTGATATAATGGATATCGTAAAATCTACCGACGAACGTTATCGGGAATATGAAAAGCTGCTGCTTGAACGCGACAATTACCGCTGTCTTGCGGAGCAGTATCTTCGTGCGTATATCCGCGAATTCGGGCAGCTTATGACAGATTCCTTCGAGAAGAAAATCAGCTGCATTGAGAAAAAGAAAACTATCGCTTTCTGTCAGATGTGCGCGAACCGCGGTGAGCCTGTTGATCTTAACGCGCTGAGTGATTACATATCCAAAGAAATGGCGGAATACAACAAGCAGCTTCAGGATATGATTAATAACAATGCGGCCTGCAAAGGCAAAGGCACTATCTCCGAAAGCGAACGTATGCAGATAAAGCAGATATACCGCAACATTGCGAAGAGATTTCACCCCGATATTTTCCCCGCAACAGCTGAAAACGACAAACTTCGCGAATTATGGAACCGCGTTGTCAGTGCATATAACCGCAACGATCTCAAAGAGATCTCGGAGCTCGAAATTCTTGTTTCAAAGGCAATTGAGAACGAAGGCGGGAATTATGACAACATAGATATTCCCGATATTGAAGACAGGATCGCAGAGATCGAAAAAGAAATCAATGATATTATTTCCACAGACCCGTACAGATATAAATATCTTCTCGAAGATGATGCACTCGTTGCAGAGAAAAAGGCGGAACTGCAAAGAGAGATAGATGAATACACAAAATACGAAAAGGAATTGCAGGATATTCTGAAAACCTTCTTAAAGAACGGAGCAACATTTCAATGGGAGAACTGACGATAAGCGATAAAGCGGGACTTGTTTCCGTCGTGGCAAATCAAGGGCTTGACACGATGATAAAGCCGCTTGTGAAAGAGATACATCTGTTTGACACTTATGTTGCCGGAACATCGTTCCTGAAAGACAAAAGCGTTCTGGACGATATAAAGCCCGGCGATAAGCTGACACTGCGGCGTGAAGACAACAAATTCGATTCAAAGGCGATACTTGTTCTGACCGGTGACGGAAAGAAGCTCGGATATATTCCTGAAAAGGACAATGTTATTTTCTCCCGCCTTATGGATGCGGGAAAAATGCTTTCGGCAGCGATCAGCGAAATAAGGGAACGCGGCGGTGATTTCAGACAGATCTCGATCGGGATATATCTTGTGGATTTTTAGAGATCTTTAAATCAGCACTCCGGTGTATTATTGCTGATATGATTCATAAATAAAAACAATATCTGAGAGGTGTCATATATGCTCAAACCCGGTCTTTACGAACAAGTCATAAATAAAGATCTTTCCAGTGAGCTCGACGAAAGCAAACAGCTCATAGAAAAACGCTCTATCGACAAAGCTGAGGCACCGCAGGTGCTTTCGGGCTATCTTTGCGAGGTCATAGAAAAAGGTCTTTCAAGGCTCGCAGGCGATGATATAGAAGGTCAGCTCGGACTTGCAAACAGGATAGTCTTGGCTACAGCACTACTGTGATAAATCATGATCGCGGTGACGGTGGGTTCGAGTGTCGTTGTAGATCACCTCGGTCGTCATTGTTGTGCTTCCTGTGTGAGACATATAAAATACCTCTTTGAAGTTTTGGATTTTAAGGAGATAATACATTCTTTCTTTGTGCAAATTTACCATTAAAGGCTGTGTATAATAACGATTATGTTTAAAAATATTGCAATTTATTCACGCTTATGGTATTATATTAGTGCTACACAACCCTAATATTATTTGGAGGTATCCCCATGAATACTAAAACAATAAAGAAGTCAAACGTTTTGATAATTTATTTTGAAGCTAATACTTTTAATAATGAGTTCAACGCGAAATTAAAAACAGTTTATGATAATTTAGGAAAACCTTCTGATGAATATCCGATAGCTTATCTCGCAACATTAGCTTCATTTGCATGTGAACTTTATATAAAGTTTTTATATGCGGTAGATCAAATAAAATCAAATCCTCAATCATGCTGCATTGATGTTATAAGAGGACATGATTTACATTTTCTTCTTAATCAATTAAATGAAAAAGATGAGATTGTAAAATCTCCGTTGTTGTGCGATTATGATGTTGATAAAATGCTATCAGAAAATTCAAATGATTTTGAGATATGGCGGTATATATATGAGAAAACAGATTCTATGAGAGTTGAAATAGACTTTTTAAGGGATTTTTTGTCAGCTCTTTCGAATCACTCGAAAGATATTGTCAATAATGATAATATTTATTTTGAATCAGACAATGCCACTGCGTTTGCTATGGATCGAGTTAAGGAGATTTTGCAATAATGTTTGGAAGTTATTACGAAGATTACTATCCTGATGGTTCAATTAGATATGAGGGGAACGCCGTCAACGGTGTACCGTCTGGATATGGTAAATCATACTACAAAAATGGCAATATTGAATATGATGGAAGGTGGGCTGACGGAAAATATCATGGGCAAGGTGTTCTATATGATGATAATGGAGAACTTTTATACAAAGGCGAATGGGTAGAAGGAAAACGTAATAAAGTTTACTCAAAGTATATCAAAGTTGAATCCGGAAAACTTGACCAATATATTAATGAACTAAATTCTCTCATAGGTCTTACAGATGTAAAAAGAGAGATTAACATTCTTATATCGTTTGTTAAACTGCAAAAATTGCGAAAAGAAAGTGGATTGAACACGCCTACGGTTTCATTACATATGATATTTTCCGGAAATCCCGGTACGGGCAAAACCACAGTTGCGAGATTATTTTCAAAGATACTATTTGAACTTGGCTACCTTTCTAAAGGGCATATGATAGAAACAAGCCGCTCCGGTATGGTAGCGGGGTACTTGGGTCAGACAGCGTTAAAAACCGAAGAGATAGTAAAGAAAGCTATAGGCGGTGTGCTGTTCATAGACGAAGCTTACGCCCTCGCAAATGATGATGAATACGGTCACGAAGCTATAGATACTCTACTCAAACTTATGGAAGATTACCGCGATGATTTCGTTGTGGTAGCTGCCGGATATCCGCAGTTAATGGATAAATTCTTGTCTTCAAATCCTGGGCTTGCATCTCGCTTTAACCGGACTATAGACTTCAAAGATTACACAAGTGACGAGCTGTTTGAGATATTTAAATATATGTGCGAAAACTCTTCATACAGCTATGAGACGGATGTAAATAATTATCTTACCGAATACTTCTCCAAAGAGCTTGAAAACGCAGACGAAACGTTCGGAAATGCCCGCACCGTGAGGAATATTTTTGAGAGAAGTCTGCTGTTCCACGCAAGCCGCTTGATAAGCATGAATAAGTACAGCAAAGTACAAATGTCAACCTTGACTAAAGCAGACGTAAGCCGTGCTTTGCAAGAAATAAATCATTAATTACATAAGGTGGAGATAATGATTACCTATACTGAATACAATGGATATAACGTGAAGGATTGGTTAGAAGAGACAGATAGAATAGTTAATCGGATTCAAGATTTTCGGGAAACAGTTCAAGATGTTTACGATAGTAACAGTTTGAGAGCCCTTTTACAGTCTTATGTAATACAGGGAATGGTGTGTGAGCTAAGTGCTTATAATGAATCATTATTAAACTCTATAAAGCGCCACGATGAAGCAATTGAAGAACTATGTAAAATACTAGAATCATTTGATATATTTACCGGAAGTAAACAAGAAATAGTCGAAAAATATGAATTTGAAACCAGTAAAACTTTAAATGCTGTTAAAAAAAAAGTGGTTAATAATTTTATGCGATATAAATCCCTTATTTCTTCTTTTAGCGATTACGGCTATACAGACTTAAGAAAAATAATCAATATGTTTCTTGAGTGGATCGACAAAAGTATAAATATGATTGAAGGATAATATTTTGAGGTCGTTATTTATTAATACAACAATGTCAATGCCACGACTCCCGAAAGCAGGACAGGCCAGCGCTATATCAATCATCGAAAAATGGGTACAAGCATTATGATGTTTGTGCGCGAGTATAAAAACACAAAACTCGGTGCTGCACCTTATACTTTCTTAGGTCTTGCGGATTATGTGAAGTCCGAAGGCTCAAAGCCTATGAATGTTGTCTGGAAGCTCCGCAAGCTTATTCCTGCGAAGTATCTCAGAAAGACAAATCAGCTGACTGTGGGGTAAATGAATGAAAATGATCAGAGTTGTGGCAGCCGTGATATGCGATTCCATGCAGGAGAAAAAACGCATTTTTGCAACAGCGAGAGGCTACGGCGAATTCAAGGGAATGTGGGAATTTTCCGGCGGCAAGATCGAGCCCGGAGAAACTCCGCAGCAGGCACTTGCGCGTGAAATTCGTGAAGAGCTTGAAACAGAGATAAAAATCGGTGAGCTTATTGAGACTGTTGAGTATGATTACCTGGAGTTTCATCTGTCAATGGATTGCTTCTGGTGTGAGGTCATCAAAGGAGAACTGGTTTTATTGGAAGCGCAGGAAAGCAGGTGGCTCTCAAGAGCCGAACTTGACAGCGTTGAGTGGCTACCGGCGGACAGGGCACTGATAGATATTATTCGCGGGAAAATGAAGCCTGAAAATGTGAACAAACTCAATTGATAAGACAACTAAAAAAGAAAAATCCGCGAGCAGAAAACCCACGGATTTTTTATTCCGACAACATGATCGCATGCAGCCCGAAGATTAAATTCAATATATTATATTTTAAGCACAATAATCGAAAATAACAACCAATATATTGACTTTTATCACAATTTATTGTATAATAGCCTAAAGGGTGATAAAAATGAAAATAGACAACAATTTACCTGAGAAGGCTGTTACAAGCGAATTATCAGAGCG
>AUXO017891012.1_pt1 | contig 10686 bp, 7 predicted proteins | sample 768731 | NCBI WGS metagenome assembly AUXO01 (sample SAMN02715735, study PRJNA202380) | gut metagenome | biome: sheep rumen | host: Ovis aries | place: New Zealand: Palmerston North
GCAATTGATTTAGATGGAACCATGTTAAATACTTATGGAGAAGTAAGTGAAAAAACAAAAAGAGTTTTACAAGAGGCAAATAAAATCGGAGCAGAAGTGGTAATTTCTTCTGGGAGAACAATAGATTCTATAAGAAATATAGCTGAAGAAGTTTCTGCAACTAAATACACAATAGCTGGAAATGGTGCTCTTTTGTATGATCTTCAAAACAATAAAGTTATGTATGAAAAATATATATCAAAACAGAAAGCATTAAAAATCATAAAAATATGTGATGAAAATAGTATAATGTATAGTGTTTATACAGATAAAACAATTGTTGCACATTTTTTAAAATATAATATTTTATATTATTATAAAGAAAATATCAAAAAGCCACAAAGTAAGAAAACAAGTATTACATTAGTACAAGATATATATGATTATGTAAGAAATATGCAAGATGAAAATGTTATGAAAATCTTTATTTGTGATAAACATAAATCTATATTTAATTCAATTACAAAAAAGCTTAAAGGAAGTATAGAAGATATAGAAATTTTAGATGTATCACATATGTCAAGAAAGATTATTGTAAATGGAAGTAAAGAGGTGCCTTTGGAGTATTTTTATACAGAAATTACAGAAAGTGATACAGATAAATGGAATGCTTTGGAATATTTATTAAAAAAATTAAATATTTCAAAAGATGAAGTTATTTCTATAGGTGATAATGTAAATGACATAAAAATGGTAGAGAATGCAGGACTTGGAATTGCAATGAAAGGGAGTACTCCTAAGCTTATAAGTGTTGCAGATTATGTAACAGAAGAAGATAATAATCATGATGGTGTTGCAAATGCTTTAGAAAAATATTTGCTATAATTTATTGTAGAAATAAACTATAGCAAATATAAAAAATTATACATATAAAGTCTTATTATTTTTGTAAATTACAAGTCCTGGTTTATTGCCTGGAATTTTTTTTACAAAACTGACTTCACAATAATCTACAGGTACATTAGAAGAATTTTTTGCTTTACTATGTAAAGCTGCAAGCTTTGCTGCCTCATAAATTACATTGTCTGGAGTAATCTCATTTGGATGAGTTTTTAAAATAACATGACTTCCATGAATGTCTTTTGTATGAAACCAAATATCATGTTTATTTGCAAATTTATTTGTTAAATAATCATTTTCTTTATTATTTCTTCCTACTAAAATAGTATAACCATCTATTACAAATTTTAAAGGATTAAAATTAGCAAATTTATTTGAAGTTAATTGCTTTTTTGAATTTGACTTTATCTTATAATTTTTATTCTTACCATTAGAAGAGGAAAAATACTTAGATTTAAATGATTTATTTTCAAAAATTGGATTATCCTCAATTTCATCATATATTTGTTTGATATCATCAATATTTTTGCAATTTTCTATTTCATAAATTATACTTTCTATATAATCAATTTCTTCTGAAGTATCTATTTTCTGTTTTCCAACTATATCCAACGCATTTTTTAATTTGTTATATTTTTTAAAAAATCTTTTAGCATTATTTTGCGGAGAATATTTTTTATCAAGTGGAATTGTAATAGGTTTATTATTATCATAATAATTTTCTAAAGATATAGAACTTACATTATAATTTGGTATTTTATACAAATTTGCAATTATCAATTCACCATATAATTTAAAAGTATCCATTTTTGAGCATTCATCAAGTTTATCATCAATATTTTGCAAGCGTTTTTCATACTTTTTTAATGTTGATAAAATCAAATTAAGGATTGAATTTCTATAATTTTTAAATAATTCTAAAGATTCTTTTTCAAAATAAAAATCATCTAAAGAATAATTTAATTCAAAACCATTTTGAGAAGTTTTGTCTAAGCACTTTAATGCATAATCTTTTGGTAGATTATTTTTATATATTATATCAATTGTAAGAGACTTAGAAAAAAGCAATTTTGTTATTTCAGTATATATTTTATGAGCAAATAATTTAGAAGATTTATATTCATTGTCTTTTTGAAGAGAGATGTTTTTTACAATATAATTTAAATTGATTGCTCCAATACCTGCAAAATTATCTAAAATAGAATTTACTACATTTTCTGAATCGATATGTGAATAAAATTCTTCAAAATTTTTCATTTCTAGGATATTATATTTATTTAAATTTGGTAACATATATTTAGCAGTGGGGTAGATGTCTCTTAAAGAATTTTCTTCAATAGAAGTATGTCTAATAGAATCTATAACAATATTGTTTTCATCAACTAAAATGATATTACTATGTTTTCCCATTAGCTCTATAATTAATGTTTTAAATATAGGTTTTTCTGGATTTTCTAAATTTTCAAGAACAAGAAATACAATTCTTTCAAGAGATTTTGTATATATGTTTTTTATTTTATAACCTAAAATATGTTTACGAAGTAGCATACAAAAATTTGGAGCAGTATTTGGATTTTTTACAACGTGTTTTGTTAAATGTATTCTATAATTATTTGAGATAGAAGCTAAAATAGAAATATTTTGAAAATTTCCATAAAGTCCAAGTGTAATAGTATTTTTGTCTGGTTCATAAATTTTATCAATTTTATAATTTTTTAAATCTGATAACTCATCAACAATTTTTTTGGTAACGATTCCATCAAATGCCATAAGAATTTCCTTTCTTTTGTTACGATTCACAGTTTTAAAGTTTAGATAGTCATGATACATGAAAGAAGTTTTATTATTATTCGTAACACAATATATTCAAAATTTTTATATAATTATACCACATATGTCAATAGATAAAAATTAAATATTACAAAAATATTACAAAAATATTACGCCAATATTAAATTTAACAAATAAAATAATTATTTGTTGATTTTAGAAAAAAAATGTTGTAAAATTAAATAGAATATAAAAATATCGAGGAGGAATTCAATATGGCAACCAATCCAATGCAAAGAAAATCAAGAATATCATTTTTATTAGGAATGTTATTAATGCTGATAATAGCAGCATTAGTAATAGCATTATTATATATGAAAATACAAGAGAAAGAAAAAGAAATAAAAACTTATCAGCAATCAACATTATATGCTTATGTTCTAAGCCAGGATGTTAAATCAGGACAAGCATTAACACCAGAAATGTTTTCACTTCAACAAGTTTCTAAATCAGCAGTACCTGCAGATGCTTCAGGAAATATAACAACAATTTTAGAAGCATATAAATTAACTGATAAAGAAGGAAGACAAATATATTTAAAGTCAGATGCTAGTGAAAATGCACAATATTATTACTATATGATAGGCAATAAAGAACATCAAATTTATACAGAAGGAAATGTTTTAGCTACAGCTTTAAAAGCTGGAGATTCGGCTTATTTTTATGCTGGAGACAATAATACAGAAAGAACAGATGTAATAATTTCAGAAAATGCTGTAGTAGCAAAAGTAGATATGAATAAAAATACAATAATTACTAGAAACCTTATTTCAAGAGGGGGAGAAGCAACTACAAATGATTTAAGAAAGGCAGAATATAATGTTATAGATTTGCCAGTTGATTTAGCACCAGATGAATATGTAGATATAAGATTTACATTACCTACAGGAGAAGATTATATAGTTGCATCTAAAAAGCAAGTTTCAATACCAGTAGTAGATGGCGTATATTCAACAGATACAATTCAAATGAAATTAAATGAGAGTGAAATTATGTGTATGTCATGTGCAATAGTAGAAAATTATAAAATACCAGGATCAAAATTATATGCAGTAAGATATTCAGATGCAGGAATACAAGATGCTGCTACTACAACATATATTCCAAGTACATCAGTAGTTAATTTGATAAAAACTGATCCAAATGTTGTAAATAGTGCAATAAAAGCATTAAGAGAACCAAGAAAACCTGAAATAGACAATGCACTAAATGCAAATAGTGAAGATGCTTCAGATAATATATCTGAAGGAAGTACAAATAGCAAAGAATCTGCAAAAGAGCAAAGAAAGTTGTATTTACAATCATTGCCTGCAACAACATCTTCAACAACAACATCTTCAACAACAACATCTTCAGCAACTACATCAGCAACTACATCAACATCAAATTAATGTTTAAGAAGGGATTTATCTATGAAAAAAATAGGATTTATAGGCGGAGCGGACAAAACAAATTTAATAATGTATATTGCCAAAGTTCTAGAAGATTTAAATAAAAAGGTAATAGTAGCTGATACTACATTAATGCAAAAAACTAAATATGTAGTACCAACATTAGATCCTACAAAATCATATATTACAGATTACCAAAATGTAGATTATGCAATTGGATTTGAAAGCATAAGTGATATAGGACAATATCTAGGTGTGAAAAATACAAATTCAACAGAAACTTGGCCATATGATTATATGATTATTGATATAGATAGTGCATCTGCAATAGAAAATTTTGAAATTGATGATGGTTTAGATAATTATTTTGTAACCACTTTTGATATATATTCTTTAAAAAGGGGAATGGAAATATTAAAAAACCTTCCATCTACAATGACAATGTCTAAAATTTTAATGAATTACAACATAAAAAAAGATGATGAAGAATATCTATTGTATTTATCAGCAGACACAAAAGCAATTTGGAATGATTTTAGTCTATATATTCCAATACTAGATGAAAATGAGCAACTTATGGAAGAAAATCAAAGAGTATATAGACCAAGATTAAAAAAATTAATTCCAGAATATCAAGATGGAATTATATATATTGTTCAAAATATCATTAAAGAACAGAGTGTAAGTAGAATAAGAAAGATGATTAAGGAGTAGAGGTGAAAAAAATGGCTGTAATTACATTTTATACAAGTTGTGAAGATCAAACAGGAAATACTACTTCAGCATTAGCTCTTGCAACATATTTGGGAATAGTACAGAATAAAAAAATATTATATATTTCTACTGCCTTTAATGATAATACAATAAGAAATGCAATGTGGGAAAAAAAAGCAATAAGAAGATCTGGACTATTTGGTCCAAACACAGCTAATGATGCTATGAATGATAATGGTATTGAAGGACTTGACAGAATAATTAGAAGTAATAGAATTTCTTCAAGTATAGTAACAGATTATACTAGAGTGGCATTAACAGGAAGATTAGAATTTTTGCTTGGATACAAAGGAGAAATTAAGCAATATGAAGAAATACAAAATCAGTATTCACAGATAGTTGCTATTTCTGCACAGTATTATGACAATGTTATAGTTGATATAGATAGAGGTTTGGAGGAAAAAAACAAAATAGAAATTTTAAATATTTCTGATATAGTTATAGCTATGACAACTCAAAAGTTAGAAAATATTAATAAATTAGCTGAATCTATTGAAAATGGCAATATATTAAAAGATACAAATACATTAATTACTATAGGAAACTATGATTATAATTCTAAATATAATGCTAAAAACATATCAAGATCATATTTAAAAAGAAAAAAAATAATAAACACAATTCCACATAATACCTTATTATTAGAAGCAGAACAAGAGGGGCAAGTTATAGATTTATTTATTAAATTACTAGGTTTAAAGGGAAAAGATGAAAATACTTTCTTTTTAGATGAAATAAAAAGATTAAGTACATCTATAGAAGATACATATATGATGATTCAAAAAATGAGAAGATAAAAAAATATTGAAAGGAAGTTCGGAAATGTCAATATTTAATTTAATGGCAATAATAGCCATTTTGGTTTTGGCTATATTTTGCATAAGAGCATATACTAAATCAAAGAAAAATGCTGAGGTTGTACAAACAGTTGATGTTGATGATCAAACATATACATTAGAAAAAATGATTGAATATGTAAAAAAAAGACTTGATGAAATAACAAAAATCAACTTGTATGATATTGGTCTTTCTGAAGAAGAGTTAAAAAGAAGAAAAAATAAAAAATACGAGTTAAAGAAGGCCTTAAAAGGATGTACATATGGTGACGTTAATGATAAAAAATATGTAAAAGAACTTATTTATGATTTATTGGCAAAAGAATATGGAGTTGATGAAATAAATATATCAAAAGCAATACCTTTTGACATACCATCAATGCTTACACCACAAGATAAGTTCGACATTATCTTATATATTTATAAAAAAGAGTATGGTTATGAGGCACTATCAGAAATAATTAATAAATATAAATTAGATTCTCTAAAATATTTACAAGGAGAAACGAAACCTTGTTATGTTATTACAGATGAAGAAATAGAAGATATTTATGAAAAAGAAAATATTGCATTATCTTTTGCTGATAAATTAAGTGTTGTTGTACAAAGGATATATCAAAAATATAAAGGATATAGTAGTATAGATGAAATAAGAGACATGAATATAGATGGTGTATCTGGTGGTGTATCTGGTTTACCAGAGAGTTTTTTGAGCCAGGTTGCACAAACAGATGGTGGAGATTATCTAGCACAAGTACAAGAACACAAAGTACAAAGAGCTTGTGATAGTATTTGGATATTTTTCCATGGTAAATCAATAAGACTTGCATTTTTAACTTTTGGAACAGAAGCAGAATTAAAACGTGTATGCCAGAATATATATAAATACAATAATCCAGGACAGTTATCAGATACAAATGGTTATAAAATCAATGAAATGAAAGATGGATCTCGTGTAGTTGTTGTTAGACCTAGTATGTCAGAAACATGGGCATTTTTCGTAAGAAAATTCGATGTAAAGAGAGCTACTGTAGAACAATGGACAGGAGATACACCAGGAAAAGAAGAAGTAATAGAGTTATTAAAATATTTAGTAAAAGGTGCAAGAATAACATCAATAACTGGTGAGCAGGGTTGTGGTAAAACAACACTACTTATGGGTATGATAGAAAACATATATGATACTATGAACTTACGTATTACAGAAACTGCATTTGAGTTACACTTAAGAAAAGTTTATCCAACAAGAAACATTTTGTCAATGCGTGAAACAGATACAATTTCTGGACAGGAAATCTTGGATGTTCAGAAAAAGACAGATGGTTCTGTTAATATCATAGGTGAGGTTGCAACAGACCCCGTAGCATCATGGATGATTCAATCTGCACAGGTTGCATCTAAATTTACATTATTTACTCACCATGCTAAAACATTCCCGGATTTGGTTACAGCACTTAGAAACTCAATGCTTAGAGCTGGAGTTTTCAAAAACGAAAAAACAGCAGAAGAACAGGTTGTACAAGTTTTAAACTTTGATATTCATTTAGCAAAGGACTTTAGAGGAAAAAGATATGTAGAAAGAGTTACAGAATGTATTCCAATAAAAAGGCAAGATGAATATACAGATAATTATAAAAAAGAAAAGACATTAGAAGGAAAATTTGATTATTTCTTTGATAATGCAACACAATATTTTAGAAAAATTACAGATGCTAAATTATATGATTATAGAAATATATTAGAGTATATTGATGGAGAATATGTAATTACAAATAAAATATCAGATACAAATATAAAAGAAATGAGACTTAATATGGATGAAACTGATGCAGTAGAATTTGATAAATTTGTAGAAGAACATTGGGGAAAAGCTGCAGTATTTAATACAGAACAATATAAAGAAAAGGTAAAAGAAAAAGTAAGAGAAGCAAGAAAAGCAGGAACAAAGAAACCTAAAACAGGAAGAAATCTTGCAACAGAACAATAATAAAACATACTGACAAAAGGAGGTGCGAATTTTGACAACACAATTTCTAATGTATATTTTATATGGTACAATAGCATTATTTCTAATTATAGTTATTGCCTATTTATTATTAAGAAGAAGAATGGGCAAATCAGAATATCAACAAATTAGAAAATTAAGACAAGGAACAGAAGTAAATAAATTTTCAACGGAAATTTTATACCAAAAACTATATATTACATATTCAAAAATACCATATATAAAAACATATATACATAAATTAAGACGTAGATTAGAAATAATTGATGTTGATGATGAATACGCAACCAGAAGAGATTCAGCTAAAATACTAACAAAAGTTTTGTTAATTCTATTTCCAATTGTAATTTTATCAATAATTGCAACACATACAAATTATTTGCTTATGTCAATAATTTTAATATTTGAATTATTTATGATAGATGCATTTATTGATGGTAGTGTAGATTCAATGGATAATAATCTGCTTAAAGAACAACTAGATTTCTTTGCAGAAATAAGACACGCATATCATGAGTTCAATATGGTTGAAGAGGCTATTTATCAGATTTCTCAAGATGATGAAAAAGCAATTTCAAGACAGGGTGAGAAAATATATGAGGTTTTAATTGCAAATGACCCTGAAACAGAGCTTGAAAAATATTATGATATTGCTCCAAATCCATTTTTAAAAGAATTTGCAGGAATTTCTTATTTAACAAAAGAGTTTGGTGATAGAAAAGTTGACAATGCTTCATTATATTTAAAAAATGTTAATAACATTACAGAAGAAATGCAAATAGAAATTCTAAAAAGAGACAAAATAGACTATGTATTTCAGAGTTTATCAATTATATCAATAGTGCCAGTTCTTTTCTTAGAACCATTAAAAAAGTGGAGTGTTGGTAACTTTAGCTTTACTCAAAGCTTTTATGAAGGAAAAGGTGGAATGCTTGTTCAAATTTTAGTAATATTGCTTACAATAATTTGTTATATAATGCTTAGAAAAGTAAAAAATAATGGTTCAACAGATAGACAAGCGACAAACCAGGAAAATCCATGGCAATCAAAAATATATAAAAATCCGATTGGCAAAAGAATAGTAAATATGTTTATGCCAAAAGATGGTACAAAAGAATATTTAAAGGTACAAAAGTTGTTAAAAGATTCAGCTTCAAAGCTGAAGATAGAATGGTTGTATGTAAATAGAATAACATATGCAATATTGGTATTTGCTATTTCTATGTTTTTAATGATTGCTTTACATAGAGTGGCGATAAATTGGGTATTTACAGAACCGACCACAGACTATGACTTAATTGGTGGATTAACAGATAGAGAAAAATTAGAAGCAGAAGCACTTACAAAGAGTGATAATCAATTTTTGTATATATTCCAAGGTAAACTTAAGACTACAAAAGACGAAATAGAAAAAGAAGTTAGAAAATCAGATGACTATGTAGAGGCAACAGATGAAGAAATAGCTACTGCAGTAGATAGAATTTATAAAAAGTTACAGACAATAAATTCAGAATTTTTACGTCCATTCGAGGTTTTAATAGCATTGGTATTTATGATTATAGGTTATATGGCACCAATTTGGATTTTATATTTCCAATATAAGATACGTTTGATGGAAATGGAAGATGAAGTAATGCAATTCCAAACAATTATATTAATGCTTATGAGAATAGAAAGAATGAATGTTGAAATTATACTTGAATGGCTTGAAAGATATTCAGATATTTTTAGAGAACCAATTAGTAAATGTGTTAACAACTACGAAGCCGGAGCATGGGAAGCCTTGGAAGTTTTAAGAACAGATACAAATTATCCATTATTTATAAGAATAGTAGAAAGCTTGCAAGCTGCAGTAGAAAAAATTCCAATTATTGATGCATTTGATGAATTAGATTCGGAAAGAGAATATTATCAAGACAAGCGTAAAGAAACAAATGAAAGATTAATTGCTAGAAAGGCTAGAATTGGTAAGATAATTGGATTTGCACCAATGGTTGTAATGTTTGTTGGTTACTTGATTATTCCACTTGTATTTATTGGATTAACAGCAATGAATAGTTCAATGTCAAGTATGTCTGCAACAGCAACTACTTAAAAGGGGGATAACTTATGGAAAATGCATCAAAAGCATTAATTATTGCAGGAGGAATCCTACTTACTATGGCAATAGTTGGATTAGTTATTTTTGCATGGAATAGATTTTCGGATTATTATAAAAATGATGATAATTTAGCTGAAATAGATGATCTTACAAAATTTAATTTACAATTTACAAACTATCAAAGAGATGATATTCATGGTTATGAACTAGTTTCTCTTGCAAATAAGGTTTTTGACTATAACACACGTAGATCAAATGCAGCAGGAAACAAAAGTAATGAATGGTATAATGCTATAACGATGACTATTGATTTTAAAGGTATGCAAAATAAATTTAGATATAGCAATGATCTTACATCAAGAGAGTTATTATTTAAAAATGGTATATATTCCAATAATGGAATTGATAACTTTATACATACGGCAACAGGCATTGAGGAAGTATATGGAGGAGCTGATACAGCAACGAAACTTGCCAAAAGTATTGATTCACTAATATTAACACAAGATCAAATTGATTATAACCAAAATTACAAAAAAATGTCACCGGCTAACTCAAAATGGAAAGCGGTTCAAGATTATATTTCTATATCTAAGGATAAATCTATATTAGGTGGCAAAAAAATAAATGAAACTATAAGTGAATATGAAATAAATAATATATATTCTAATATGCAAAGAAAATTAACAAATGATGCTAGTATTATGAAATATTATGAATATTATCAATTTAAAAGAGGAATTTTCAAATGTACTAGTACTGACATAACTTATGACCAATCTACAGGCCGTGTTTCAACAATTAAATTTACATTTACAGGAAAGATTGAATAAAGGAGTAGAATATGGAAAATGCATCAAAAGCAATCTT
>AUXO014736803.1_pt1 | contig 10685 bp, 9 predicted proteins | sample 768731 | NCBI WGS metagenome assembly AUXO01 (sample SAMN02715735, study PRJNA202380) | gut metagenome | biome: sheep rumen | host: Ovis aries | place: New Zealand: Palmerston North
GCCCTGGGGGAAGACAACTGGCGGGATACCAAACTTATTGAGAATCTGATTGATTTTTCATTTCGATATGGATATCATTGTACTGTATGCGCAGAAGAAGGAGTCTGTATACACGCCAGACTCCGGGGAACGGGCCTCTATCAGAGAGAGAACGCCTCCCTCGCCGCGGCGGCGGCCCTTCTGCTGGCAGACCGGGGTCTGGAGTTCACGCCGGATCAGATCCGCCGGGGACTGGAGCAGGCTTTCTGGGCCGGCCGCATGGAAGAGAAGCGGCCCGGTCTCTGGCTGGACGGAGCTCACAACCCGGATGGGATCCGGGCCTTTCTGGAGACCGTCCGCGCCATGGAACTGCCCGGCGGGGCGTCCAGGCATCTGCTGTTCTCCGCTGTCAGGGACAAGCGGTACGGACAGATGCTGGGGATGCTGGCAGCTTCGGGCCTGTTCCGGACGGTCCTGGCAGTCCCCATGTCCAATTACCGGTCCGTGACGCTGGATGAGATGAAACAGGCAGTGGAGGAAACGATCCGGGAGCTGCCCGCGGACAGGCGGCCCCTCTACCGGGTCATGGACAGCGTGGAGGAAGCCCTGACGCAGATGATCCGGCAGAAAAAGCCCGGAGACCTCTGCTTTGTATGCGGCTCACTGTATCTTGTTGGAATTGTTGAAGACCTTACCGTCATCTGAACAGGGAAGGATTGTAACGAAATGGTAGTGTTTTCCAGTGTGGAATTCATATTCCGGTTCATGCCGGTCTTTATGATCATATATTGGATCGTGCCGGGCGCGGCCAAAAAGTATATCCTGTTCGCAGGCAGTATACTTTTTTACGCGGTCGGGTCAGGATGGTTCGCCCTGCTCCTGCTGGGCGCGACGGTCTTTAATTTCCTGCTGGGCAACTGGATCTATATGAAGCCCGGACGCAGGATCAGGCCGGCCAGGGCCGCCCAGCGCAAAAAATATCTGCGGATCGCAGTGGGGACGGATGTATTTCTCCTGGTCCTCTGCAAGTTCCTGGCGCTGAAGGTGAACGCCGCCCTGCTGCCCCTGGGCATGAGTTTCTACATCTTTAAGATGATTTCCTTCCAGGCGGATATCTATACGGGGAAGATCGAGGTGCGGCCCGGCTTTATCAATACGGCCGTCTATTTCTCCATGTTCCCCCAGGTCACCCAGGGCCCGATCATGCGTTATGGCGAAGGAAACTTTGAACAGGAACGCAGGATCACCCTGCGGGCCGTAGAAGACGGCATGGTCTTTTTCGTGATCGGTCTGGGCATGAAAGTGCTTCTGGCCGACCGGATCGGGATCCTGTGGAATGAACTGACCAAGATCGGCTATGAGAGCATCTCCACCCCGCTGGCCTGGCTGGGTGCCTATGCCTATTCCTTCCAGCTGTATTTTGATTTCTGGGGCTATTCCCTGATGGCCGGCGGTCTTGCCATGATGCTGGGCTTCCCCCTGATCCGTAACTTCACCCATCCTTACGCGGCTGCGGGCGTTTCTGATTTTTACCGCAGATGGCACGCTACACTGGGCAGCTGGTTCCGGGATTATGTCTATATTCCTCTGGGCGGCAGCCGGGAAGGCGTCTTCAAGACCATCCGCAACCTGCTGGCTGTCTGGCTTCTGACCGGCTTCTGGCATGGCGGCAGCCTCAATTTCATCATCTGGGGCGCGGTCCTTGGCCTGATCATCATCTGGGAGAAGTATCCGGCCAGAATGCTGCTGGAGCGGGTCTCCCTGGTGGGGCATCTGCATACGATCATTCTGATCCCCCTGACCTGGGTCATCTTTGCGGTGACCAATCTGCAGGAACTGGAGATCTATTTCAGCCGTCTGTTCCCCTTCTTCGGCCAGGGGGTCGCGGTATGGAAGGGTGATATCTTTAAATATCTGGGCATTTACTGGCCCTATCTGCTGGCATCTGTCATTCTGTGTGTGCCGGCTGCCTATAATCTGGTGGTCATGAACCGCAGACATCCGGCTGTGATTGCCCTGCTGACAGGCATTTTCTGGTGGAGCATCTATATGCTGGTCAATAATGCCGGCAATACCTTTATGTACTTTACATTCTGATCATTGATCTGTATTACACACTGACCGGGCCGGGACGTCCGGGAGGAAGGGAATCTTGCAAAAAATACTGGATTTTATCAGACAAATACCGCTGGTCGCTGTACTGACGGTCACAGGCCTGCTCCTGACGGGGATCGCCCTGGTCTGCAAGGATACTGCCTACGCGGACTATGAGACCGAGTCTTTCTCCAGGCCCTTCCTGACTATCGTAATGGAAGGGATCCATGACGGCGTTTATCCCTGGTCCGGCGGCGGAAACGGAGATCCGGCTGCCGAAGCCGGCAGTACGGCAGAGGCTGTGGCAGCCGCTGAAAAGGCCCCGGAATCCGCGGAAGAAAACGGCGGACAGGAGGCCCCGGAAGAAACGGAAGAGAAGGAAAACGCGGAGGAAACGAAATCCGCGGACGAAGAGAAAAAGGACGAGGAGGCCGTTCCTGAAGAGAAGGCAGACGAAGAGGACGCCTCTGAAGAGAAGAAGGAAGAAGAGAAAACCTCTGAGGAAGAGGACGGCAAAGAAGAAGCGGAAGCGGGAAAAAAGGATCCGGAGACAGAAGAGAAAGGCAAACGGGAGAAGACCGACGCGGAGAAGCGGATCGAGGAAGCCGCCCGGCAGGCGGAAGCCAAAGACGCTCTGATCGAGGAAGTCGAGGCCCAGGTCACAGCGGTGGAAGATTCCGAAACAGCTCCTCTGGACAAGCCGCTGGATCCGCTGCCCGAAAATGTCTGTAATAAAGTGGTCGGCGCCAAGGATTACGGCAATGCGGACTCTTACTTTATGTCGCCCGACGATACCCTGTATAACACGGATACAGAGGGCATGTTCGCCCGTGGCGAAGTGACCTATACGCTGGGGGAAACGGATGATTCTTATTTTGAGGACGCCCTTTTCATCGGCGATTCCAGAACCAGCGGCCTGGCTGAATACGGCAATATGATGGATCATACCAGCTTTATGTCCCGTGAATCGGCCTCGATCTACGCCCTGTTCTCTTCGAAAATGGATTTCCGGGAGCCCGGCAGCGACGTCAGGGAGACGGACCTCTACGATGTGCTCTCCGCCAGACAGTACGGGAAGATCTATCTGTCTGTCGGTGTCAATGAGCTGGGCATCGGCAATACCTACGGGTATTATGATCTCTACCGGAGGGCCCTGATCAAGATCCGGGTCATGCAGCCGGAGGCGATCATTTATATTCAGGGCAGCATGCATGTTTCCGAGGCGGTCACCAAAAAGGACAAGGTGACCAACAATACCATCATCGTCCAGCGTAACAAAGCCATCGCCACCCTGGCCAACGGCTATAATATCTTCTATATTGATATGAATACCGCAGTATGCGACAAAAACGGCAACCTGATCGCGGACTACTCCGGCGACGGCGTCCACCTGAAGGCTTCCAAGTATGAACTCTGGCATGAGTCCCTGCTGCAGAATGCGGTTTCCCGATAAGGGACCGGTGCGTCCGGTATTCCCGGGACGGAAAAGGACAGGCATCCATGAGAGAAATCGTTTTTAAAATGGAACGGGAAGGACTGCTGGAGACCGGACAGCGGGTGACCGTAACGGAAGGCGTCCTGCCCAGCAATTATTACTATACGATCGACCCTTCTCTGGCCATGAGCGGCAATATCCCCTTTAACCGGCGCCTTATGGCCCGGGAGGGTATCGTGACCGAAATTGAACATAACGCCAGAGGCTTTTACGTTCACGTGCAGTTTGACGAAGAAGCCCCTTCGTGATAAAACAGTATTGGGATAGCAAGACCGGAAATATTGTTTTGTAAAACAGTATTTTTGGATACCGTTTCGCAAAAGGCCTGTTTCATAAAGCAGTTTTTTTGTGAACAGCATTTATGTAAGGTGTTTTTCATATCAGGAGGGTTACAACATGTCAAAGAAGGACAAAGAACGCAAGGACGCGGAAAAGAAGCAGAAGAAGGAAGCAAAGAAGGACAAGGCGGAAAAAGCCCTGAAAGCTGTAAAGGAGAAAGCGGCAGAGAAAAAGGCAGTCCTGGACGATCTTCTGGGCGAGATCCCTACAGTCCATACGGATGAGCTGCAGAAATACGCTGAAAAGCATGAAAAGATGGCGGAATCCGATGACAAGGCGGAAGATGAGATCCTGACAACTGTCTCCACGGAGAAGGCGCCTGCTGCCATCGGCCCTTATTCCCAGGCTGTGATCGCCGGCGATTTCCTGTTCGCTTCCGGTCAGATTCCGATCAATCCCAAGACCGGCGAGATCGACGGAGAGGATATTCAGACCCAGGCAAGGCGGGTCATGAAGAACATCGGCAAGATTCTGAAAAAAGCAGGCACCTCCTATGACCATGTGGTCAAGACCACCTGCTTCCTGGCGGACCTGGCTGATTTTGCCGCCTTTAATGAAGTATATGGCGAGTATTTTACCGAAAAGCCCGCCAGAAGCTGCGTTGCTGTCAAACAGATCCCCAAGGGCGTTCTGTGTGAAGTAGAAGTGATCGCGTATCTGAAGTAAGACCGCGTTCCGATAGGACCAAAACGAAATATCAGAATATAGCTTATAATAAAACTGTATTTCGGCTTATTGTTGTATTTCAAATAAAACATGAGTTCATGACCGCCGACGGGTGTTCTGCGCCGGCGGTCTTTCATGTTCTGAAGTTATGAACAGAGAGTGGAGAACTGCCATGAGACTGCCCGCCAAAAACGCCATACTCCTTTTTCTGGCTGCTCTGATCTGGGGGACCGCTTTTGTGGCCCAGAGTGTGGGCATGGATTATGTGGGACCCTTTACTTTCAATGCCTGCCGTTATGTGATCGGGTCCGCTGTCCTGTTCCCTCTGATCCTCCTGCGCAAAAGGCGGACCGGGGGTACACTTATTTCCCGGGATGATCTGCGGGCCGGCATGGCCTGCGGCTTTTTTCTGGCGGTGGCTTCCAACCTGCAGCAGGCCGGGATTATGACCACGGACGTGGGCAAGGCCGGTTTCCTGACGGCCATGTATATCGTGATCGTGCCCGTCCTCCATTTCTTTCTGACCCGCAGGTCCAGCCTGCGCCTGTGGATCTCGGCGGCCATCGCCGCGGCAGGCCTGTATTTTCTCAGCATCAGCGGCAGCTGGACCCTGGAGACGGGCGACATCCTGCTGATTCTGTGCGCCTTCGTGTTCTCACTTCATATTCTGTGTATCGATCATTTCAGCGGGACCAGCGACGGGGTCACAGTCTCCTGCCTGCAGTTCCTGACGGCAGCTGTCCTGTCCTGGGCGGGCGCCCTGCTGACCGAGACCGTCCTGTGGGACACCATCCGGCAGGCGGGCCCGGCCATTCTCTATGCCGGCGTCTTTTCCTGCGGCGTGGCCTATACCCTGCAGATCATAGGACAGAAAGGGGCGGACCCGGGTCCGGCTTCCCTGATCCTGTCTCTGGAGTCCGTCGTATCGGTCGCTGCCGGCTTTCTTTTCCTGGGACAGGCCCTGACGGCCAGGGAACTGCTGGGCTGCGCCCTGATGTTCGCCGCCATTGTGCTGGTGCAGCTTCCTGAAAAAAAATAAGGTCTGCATTCCCTTCAGCATTCCCAACAGGATTTTACTATGTTATACTTGCGGTGATTCAAAATACCTGCCGCGGACGGATCTGCCGCCCCGGACAGATAAGGAGTAATGCCAATGATTCAGAAACTGATTGAACAGATCCAGGCCAAAAACGCCCCCGTGGTGGTCGGTCTGGACCCGAATCTGAAATTTATACCGGCCTTCCTGCTGGAGGAAGCCGCCAGGAACCACGTTGTTTCCGGCTTTGGGAGCGATGCCCTGGATACGGCCGCGGAAGCGGTCTGGCAGTTCAACAAAAGGATCGTGGACGCTGTCTGCGACCTGGTCCCTGCCGTCAAGCCTCAGATTGCCATGTATGAGCAGTTCGGCATTCCGGGTCTGATGGCTTACTATAAGACCATCCGCTACTGCCGGGAAAAGGGCCTGCTCATCATCGGCGACGTTAAACGGGGTGATATCGGTTCAACTTCCGCAGCCTACGCCCAGGGGCATCTGGGTGACGCGGACGCCCTGGACGTGGATTTTGCCACCGTCAATCCCTATCTGGGCACGGACGGCATAAAGCCTTTCATCGATGTCTGCAATGCCAGGGACAAGGGGATCTTTGTCCTGGTCAAGACATCCAACCCTTCCAGCGGTGAGTTCCAGGATGTGCTGACACAGGACGGCCGCCCGGTCTATGAGCTGGTCGGACAGAAGGTCAATGAATGGGGTGCCCTTTCCATGGAAGGGAAGTACAGCAATGTAGGCGCCGTGGTAGGAGCCACCTATCCGGAACAGGGACGTCTCCTGCGGCAGCAGATGCCCCATACATTTATTCTGGCGCCCGGTTACGGGGCCCAGGGAGCGACCGGCCGGGATCTGAGCTATTTCTTTGATGAAGAAGGTCTGGGCGCCATCGTTAATTCCTCCAGGGGCATTATCGCTGCCTGGCAGAAAGACAGCTACAGCCGTTACGGGGAGACCGGATTCGCGGAGGCCGCAAGAGCGGCAGCCCTGGATATGATCGAGGATCTGCGCAGCGCCATCGCGGAGCGCTGAAGATACAGGGCGCGCATATAAAACTACAAAAAGGGACAGGGGTATAAAAGGTTATGGAAGATTACAAAAAAGAGTTTATAGAATTCATGGTGGACGCGCATGTCCTGAAGTTCGGGGAATTTACCCTGAAGAGCGGCCGCAAGTCGCCTTTCTTTATGAACGCGGGCGCCTATAAATACGGTTCGCAGCTTCTCAAGCTGGGCGAGTTTTACGCCAGGGCCATCAAGCATACCTACGGACTGGACTTTGATGTCCTGTTCGGACCGGCCTACAAGGGAATCCCGCTGGCCGTCTCCACAGTCATGGCCATCAGCAAGCTTTACGGCAGGGATATCAAATACTGCGCCAACCGTAAGGAGATCAAGGATCACGGCGATAAGGGTATCCTGCTGGGTACCAGGCTCCATGAAGGGGACCGGGTCCTGATCATCGAGGACGTGACGACTTCCGGCGCCTCCATCGAGGAGACCGTGCCGATCCTGTATGAACAGGCGGACGTGGACATTGTCGGCCTGATGGTCTCCCTCAACCGCCAGGAGGTCGGCAAGGGAGGAAAGGTATCCGCCCTCGAAGAGATCCGTCAGAAATACGGCTTCTCCGCCAGCGCCATCGTCACCATGGAGGAAGTGACCCGTTATCTCTATAACAGGCCCGTGGATGGCAAAGTCATTATTAATGATGAGATCAAAAAGGCCCTGGACGCCTATTACGCCGAATACGGCATCAAGTAATTTTTCCTGTCCCTGCAGGGACAGGAATACACCGGAGTGATCATATTGATTGAGGAACGATATCAGCTGGCTCTTCACAGGATCAGCCAGATTCCGAATGAAAAGAACATGACAGCTCCCGCTTTTGAGGACTACTTCCGCCGGGCAGCGCAGTGGATACTGCAGCTGGCCGGCCTCAAGTCGTTTTTGAAAGACGGCGGCTTTGAAAAAGCTTCCCTGGAGGAGCTTGGGGAGCGCAACCGGGCTTTATATGAGGAGATCCTGCCCGGCCATTATGAGAACAGTTATGCCTGTTACGCTTACGCGCAGGACAGGCTGGGCAGCAGTCACGGAAAACTCCTCTGCGCCCTGTATTATGAGCTCAGGACCTTGATCCCCTTCGTGTTTGAAGAGGAAACGGAGCGGATGCTGATCCGTATGGAGCTCTTCCTGGAGATTTATCATATGTTCACCGCCCGCTTCGCGGAAGCCCAGGCGGATCCGGACACAGACGAGATTCCGGACCACCGCCATATCCGGGACAGGATCTATGATTTCCTGACGGATTACGCGGAGGCCGAGACCCTCTGTGAGGTCCGCGAGAAGCTGGTGGGCGGCACCGGTATCGCCGAAGGGATCATCCGGGAGGCAGATCTGTCCGACCTGCGCTATCTGTACAGGTACGGAGAATATATCACAGAGAATGAACTGCGGACCGCCCGGCACCTGAATACCATGGCCCCGGAAGAGATCGCCCGCATGGCGGACACCTATACGGAAGGCTACCGGATCGGTTTTGAGGTCACCGGCAAGGACCTGTCGATTAAAAAGCAGTACAGCATCATCTATCATCTCGGCTTTGAACGCATGATGCGCAGGGCCCTTCAGAATTTTGACCGGATGGGACTGACCTGCGCGGCGCCCCGCACCATGGAGACCCTCTTCCGTCTGTCCCGGGGAGATCATTCGGGCTATCAGGGGGCGGTCCCCAATCCCCAGTGCAGCTATGATCACAGGGAGGATATTGCCCTTTTCCTGAACGGCTTTATGCGCAACCGCAGGCTGGAGGCCCTGGAGGCCGCCTATAAGCAGCTCCATGCGCAGACGGTCCTCTTCGCGGGACCCGCTGTGGTAGAGACCTTCGGCGAGACGCCCTTCTCCCCCGTCAGGAACGCCGGCGTGCCGGTCCTGAACCGCCGTCAGCGGAAGGAAATGGCCGAATACCGGCGTAAGTCCTCCGCCCTGCAGCAGGAAGCCATCCGGGGATGGGAGCGCAGCTTTACCGTGATCGCGTTCCCGCTTCCGTCGGTCTCTCCGGACCGCTATGAAGAGATCTTTGACGCGGTCATGGAGATCAACACCCTGGATTACATGAAATACAGCAGGATCCAGACTGTCCTGATCGATGCCCTGAATGACGCTGACCATGTCCGCGTGAAGGGGCGGTATCCCAACCGGACAGACCTGACTGTCAAACTGCGGCAGCTGGAGGATCCGGATCATCAGGCCGTCTTTGAGAACTGCGTGGCCGATATCAACATTCCGGTCGGGGAGGTCTTTACCAGCCCGGTCCTGGAGGGAACGAACGGCCTGCTCCATGTCTCCAAAGTCTACCTGGAAGGCCTGCAGTATATCGATCTGGCCATCCGCTTCCGGGACGGCATGACAGAGGACTATTCCTGCGGCAACTTCACGGATCCGGCCGAAGGCAGGAAATATATAGAAGACAATATTCTCTTTCATTATCCTTCCCTTCCCATGGGAGAGTGCGCAATCGGGACCAATACGACCGCCTTCGCGGCAGCCCGCAGATATCACATCGAGGCCCTGCTCCCGATCCTGATCGCGGAAAAGACCGGCCCCCATTTCGCGGTCGGTGATACCTGCTATGCCCATGACGAGGATAACAGGATGTTCAATCCCGACGGGAAGGAGATCGTGGCCAAGGACAATTCCTGGTCCGCCAGAAGGAAGGAGGATCCGGAAGGCGCCTATTTCGGCTGCCATACAGATATCACCCTGCCCTACGACGAGCTGGCGGAATACAAGGCTGTCTACAGGGACGGCAGAGAGGTCATGATCATCCGGGACGGACGTTTTGTACTGCCCGGTACGGAGAAACTCAACGCCCCCCTGGACCGGATGGAAGAGACAGAATAAATACTGCACATCGTAAATTCCTTTTTGGGAAATTCTTTTTTTGAAAATGCTTTAATATTTAGAAAAGCGCTATTTTTTATGATCAGGAAAAGCTCTATAGTAAGTACGGACAGCTTTTTTTGAGAAAAGATTTTACATAATAAAGAAACAGACATAAGATACGGAGGAACATATGGCACAGGTTGGAATTGTAATGGGAAGTGATTCGGATATGGCAGTCATGAGCAAGGCTGCGGATGTCCTGGAGGAACTGGGAATCTCCTATGAGATGCGTATCATCTCAGCCCACAGGGAGCCGGATCTCTTTTTTGAATGGGCAAAGGGCGCGGAAGACAGAGGACTGAAGGTGATCATCGCGGGCGCGGGCATGGCGGCCCATCTGCCCGGTATGTGCGCGGCGCTGTTCCCTCTGCCGGTCATCGGCGTTCCCATGCATACCACATCTCTGGGCGGCAGGGATTCCCTCTACAGCATCGTACAGATGCCTTCAGGCATCCCGGTGGCCACCGTTGCCATTAACGGCGGCAAAAACGCGGCTCTCCTGGCGGCAAAGATCCTGGCGGTATCCGATTCCGCCCTGCTGGACCGTCTGAAGGCCGTCTCCGCGAAGCAGGAGGCTGAGGTGAAAGCCAAAGACGCCAGACTGCAGGAAACAGGTTATCAGAACTATACCCGGTGAGAGGCGTTACGGCCCCTGGGAATAAGAGAAGTTAAAGGAGTAAAGCATGGATTATAAGAGCGCCGGCGTGGATATCGAAGCCGGATACAAAAGCGTTGAACTGATGAAGAAATTTGTAAAGTCCACCATGCGGCCCGAAGTACTGGGCGGCCTGGGCGGCTTTTCGGGAGCATTTTCCCTGGCAGCCGTAAAGGACATGGAGGACCCGGTCCTGCTGTCGGGCACGGACGGCGTCGGCACAAAGCTTAAGCTGGCCTTCCTGATGGACCGGCATGATACGGTCGGCATTGACTGTGTCGCCATGTGCGTCAACGACGTGGCCTGCGCCGGCGGCGAGCCCCTCTTTTTCCTGGATTATATTGCCTGCGGCAAGAACTATCCGGAAAAGATCGCGCAGATCGTCAAAGGCGTCTGCGACGGCTGCAGCCAGGCCGGTGCGGCCCTGATCGGCGGCGAGACAGCCGAAATGCCCGGTTTTTATCC
>AUXO015832334.1_pt1 | contig 10685 bp, 2 predicted proteins | sample 768731 | NCBI WGS metagenome assembly AUXO01 (sample SAMN02715735, study PRJNA202380) | gut metagenome | biome: sheep rumen | host: Ovis aries | place: New Zealand: Palmerston North
CTACTTTGTTTATTGACTCGGAATTTAATTCCGCCATTCCTACTTTGTTTATTGACTCAGAATTTAATTCCGGAACAACCGACAAAGTGTATGCTCTACCTATTCGCTTTGTCCCTTGCCAGAAACCTCGTAACGCACCTCGCACACTCATCTTCATTTGGCGAGTCACATGAATAATAAAATGCAAATGATCTGGCATCAAACAAAATTGAAGAATTCGAATTTCTGGATGAATCTTTCCTAAGTTGTAGATTTCATTCACAATCTCCTCACCCAATTGCGTTCGCTCCACATAGGCTTTCGCCGGATCATTTCCCGGGATAACGAGCCTTCCCAATAATGCTTCACGGCTTGGCACGGCAAGTGTTACATGGTATATCCCTATACCTTTCCACGCCGTTCCCGGCTCCTGCCAATGCCATTTCTCATTATCCATATGATTTTCTTACTTTGTCCATTGACCCGGCATTTCATGACGCTTCACTTTGTCCATTGACCCGGCATTTCATGATGCTTGACTTTGTCCATTGACTCGGCATTTCATGACGCTTGACTTTGTCCATTGATCCGGCATTTCATGACGCTTGACTTTGTCCATTGACCCGGTATTTAATACCGGCCTACTTTGTCCATTGACGTCGTATTTAATACGACATCTCTCCCCCTCTTTTCCGCTGCAAAGTTACAACTTTTGCGGCATATATGCAAATTTAAGCCGCACTTTTTGCGGTTTATTTTCAAATTTAAGCCGCACACCACGAAAAAAGGCAGCTCATCACTGCCTTTTAACGTATCGTACCAATACGACATCCTTATATTCGTATTGCTCAACTTTCCCGCCATACGCTTTGTATGTTAGAATACATGGTCCTTACGAATAGGGGCATGTCCGTAATCACCTTTCTCGCTGATATTGGCCATTCCGTCCATTAGTCGCTCGCCGCTAAACGTCATCACCTCTATTTGAGGTACAATATACTGCTTATTCATAATCATCTATAAGTCATTATTCATTCACGCGGTGTCCCGCAGCATCAAACATACGTCCGTCCGGCATGACGATATAAATATGGTCGTCAATCAGCACCTTGCGCACGCCATCGTTTTCAGTCCCCGCGTTCTCCACATCCGTCATCGTCTGACGATCAGCCACGATACGCAGACCGTATCCATTGGTCGTTCCCTTGGTAAGATCGATCGTGTACGGGCTCATCGAGAGGTTCCAGATCACGCGGTCGTTGTATGTCAGGTAGAGCGATGCATCGGCCGGACTCTGTTCTACTACGATATCGAATATCTCGTCCTTCGGTGCATAGAACGTCAACGGGAACGATGCTTTGTTGGCTACGAGCGGCATCTCCGAATCGCAGAGACGCAAGTTGCCACGCGTGGTCCACATACGTGCCGTCTTAGCATCTGTCGGATTACCCATCTTCACCAGGTCATGACCGATCGTGTACTCGCCGGTAGCATCCTCGCTGGCCGATACGTAGAGAGCATCTGCCGTAAAGTCGATATTCTCCGGCTTGAGCGTTACCAGGAACTCATCTATCGTACGTGCTATGCGTTGCGGAGCAGACAGCGGACTTTCGCTCGCAGGACTCCAAGCCACCTCACCGGCACCATCCACCTGAATGAAGAATGCCTCACCTACAGCGTAGTTCTTCGGTCCGGCTACCACGTCATAGGTATTGGTAGCATGGCTATATGTCTGCGTTTTGTACGTACCATTAGGAGCACCGTAACGCAACATGCCATTACCCATACCATTCCATCCGTTCAGGTCCGCGTTGCTACCGGTAGCATACTGTGCATCATAGCTCTGACCATTAGCCATGCTACCATTGCCGTCCCATGCGAAGCGGAAGGTGTTCTGATCAAGCGCTTGCTGGTAGTTGAACGTAATCGTATAGAGCTTACCCGGTACGAGCACGTTGCCGCTCAGGTTGCGCCATCCCTTACCGCCGTTCGCACGATCAGCCTCGTCAGCCTCCATAATTCGGAAGTCAGAGCCCGAAACCATCACGCGGTCAGCCGCACTATTGATACGAGATATACCACCCGAGATATTCACGCTGAACGGAACGGTAAAGTCGTACCATCCGTAGGAGATCTTGCCGCTCGGATCAAAGTCCAAATCAAAGTATGCGTTACCCGATTTATGAATCAGATCAGGATTGACCACCTGTCCGGATTGAGCCTCTTGCATCGAATACGGATTATCCACATCCGTCAGACCGGCAAGCGTTGCATCCAGGATAAAGTCGTTTACGCGCACATCACCGCTCTCGATAATCACCTTAGCACCTTCTTCTACGTACAAGTTACCATACGTTGTCTGCGTCTTCGGAGTACCATCTCCTACTACGAGCGTGACACCACTCTTGACGGTCACGGTAATACCCTCTTCTATCGAAATACTCTTCACGGTTGCATCCGCATTGATGACTGCATCCTGAGCCACGGTCACATTGGCATCATTCGGCACCTGAGTAGTGGACCAGTTAGCACCTTCATTCCAGTTTCCGGCTTTATTAAATACGAATTCATCATTAGCGGCAACGGTGGCCTTGATTGTAATCGTGACACTCATATTGGCGATATTATCATATACCTCAATTGCGCCCGTCCAGTCGCCTTCTTCGGTCGGAGTGAACGTAATCGGCAGGTCGTAATGTCCGAAGCTACCACACTCCAGGTCGATCGCACCATTGTTAGCAATCGTCACACCGTTGGTTGCAACGGTCGCATGTGCCGTCAGGTCACCCTTAACGTCCGAGTACTCGAAGCCGACAGTGGTATTCTTGGTTTGGCCTTCTTTCACCTCGCCCAGATCAACCACTTCCTGTGTAGCGCGCAGATATTGCTTACGCGTTACCTGGATATCCTTCAGTTTGTGGTGACCCTTCGCTCCAGTCTCACGGATAATACGCAATGCGGTTGCATTCTCATCCAATTGCAGATTGGTTAAGCTATTCCATTCATTCTCAACGGCCTCTACACGCGAGCCTTCCACAGCAATCCATTGCGAATTAACACGTTGCTCAAATTTGATAGCACCGTTGAAGTACAATACGGCTTTCGCACCGCTATAGCTGAACGACAGTTTATCCGGTTTGCCTTGCATAGGATCTATAGCGATCTCCTCGGAAATCAACTGTTGAGTCGTTATGTTAAGATAGTCTGAGAAATCATAATCCACCTCAAACATATCGATGATATCCGTGCGATTAACCACCAGCGGGGTCTCACAACCTGCCGAAGGCTGACGTACATTGATCAGCATGGTCACAGGAACCGCTGCCTCATAATCGGCATTGCCGCTTACCGTAGCCGTCACCTTCACCTCACCATAATTCAATATAGTCATCTGATCACCCTCGATAGAAACCACGCCATTGTTCACCGGACAAGAGTACTGGATATACGGCGTACGTGTTGCGCTGAACGTCAAGGTGTTGGTCGAAAGTTGACGCAGATATACCTTAGCATCCAGATCAACTACGCTACCCGGCTCCATAAAGCGCGGGAAGCTCTGATCCCAAATGATCTCCTGTACGGTCTTCTCCGTCGCATGGATCACACGCGTATCGCTGATCGATTTCCACTTGTCATTCTCCGGTACTACCGCCGTCAGCGTAGCATCGCCCAGGCCTACTACTCTGAAGGCATAGCCGTTCTCGATGATCTCTACCACGCTCTCGTTGCTCGACTCATACCGTACGGCAGCCGTACTCGTAGAAGTCGCAGCCGGATTAAGCGCATTGGCCGTCAGTCCGATCGGTAAGGTCAGCGGGTTGTTAGTATAGCCCGTTTGCCATTCCAGGGTCGGCGTACGTTTCGTAGTCTCTCCGCTTACCGACAAGGCACGTGTCTGATACTCCGTACGGATCGTAATCACCGCATTGTGCTGACCCAATTCGGCACTGTTGTACGTTACCGTGATCTCCTCTGCAGAACCGACATTATCGCAATTACCCGCAATATCAATCTTCGTACGGCTTACCGTGAAATGCTCCGGATTACTCGACTGGATCAGGATCTCTTCTGCACACGTACTATAATCGATATAGAACTTAGCCGTAGCCGTAGAAGTCTCATCTATCGTACAAATCATGGTCGGCAGGCTCGTGATGGTCTTTTGCTCAGCATCCTGGATGTTGAAGTACGACTTACGAGAAATCTTCACATCCTTATACCATTTGCTGAGAGTTGCACCCGTCTTGGCACCAAAGCGCACGTGGGTGATTCGCTTATTGCCCGTCATCGTGGGGAAGGTAGCAGAGTAGTCAGTTTCTGGGTACTCATCTCCCAAATCTGGAGAATTTATCGTTTTCCACGATTGTCCGTTGTCCGTTGAATATTGTACAACAAAATAATTGTATCCCAAACCACTCTTTTTCGCTTTATACCAAATCTTATCTATCGGCGCACTGATCGCTATCGGGGCATCAAAGTGACCCTCTGCGTCCGTAATTGCTGTAGAGAAAGTATGCTCCGTATAATCCTCATATACATAACAGGTCGGCGGAGCCGGTACTCCTACCGTCACCATCAGGTCGGCAACGGCAGCATAATACTCATAGTTCTCAGCCTGCGAAAGGTGCCATACAGCATATCCCTGCGTCGTATTGGTCGTGATCGTTGCCTCAGCAGCAGTGCCGCTCAGGGTAGCCACATCCTCACCATATACGCGCTCGATGGCGATCGGATAGTTCGTATAATCAGTATGCGTAGCGCTGAACGATACACCGATCGATGCGTTCTCGTTCATAGCCTTCTGCCATGTATTCAACGTATTGGTGATTACGTTCGTCTTCTTCTCTACCGCCACGTTACGTATCACCGTAGCGCCGGTATACAGACGCGTCTCTTTCTGACAGAAAGTGATCTTTGTTGTACCGGCATTCAGACCCACGATCTCGTTGGTGTTCGGGTCAAACGTGATCAATCCCTCTCCATTATTCAGGGCAGCATTCTCATAATTCGGCTCATCTATCGTATAGTAGAAATCATCCGACAAGTTGCTGCTCGGGACTGACGTCGTTGTATTAACGAAAGCATAATCTGTCGTCTTCGAGCCGTTCACCTTCAGCACATAATCCGTTCCGGTGATGGAGGTCTCGTATTTCTTAACCGTCAGCGTAATGGTCTTCTCGCCCGAAGCCTCGAAGCGATCCGTAGCATCTTGCCAAATCTTGATCGTCACTGTCTTCTGGTTTCCGAACATCTGTTCTTCGCTTTCGCTGTTCGGAATAACAATCTTGTTGTTATCTACGTCGTAATAAGCAACCGTCGGAGATGTACTGCTTGTCTTCACCTGAGCGTTACTATTCTGTGCGGAACGAACATTCGTCACTTCCTCATCTACAAAGCGTTCGAACTCCGTATCCGAAATAGCCAAGGTATTGGCACGCATACCTACCGTCACTGTGAAGACCGCCGTAGCCTGAGCATAATAATCCGTCTCTGCCTTCGTAGCACGAATCGTATACTCGCCCGTGGCCGTAGCCGAGAAGATATTACCTTCGCCTATTTTTGCGTTATCCTTATTATCGCTTATTACCGCATAACTAACGCTTCCCGTACGCTCCACTTCGCCTACCACTTCCGAGCTCTGCGACAGAATCAAATCATCCAGATCCAGTTTCGAGTCCGCACTTCCTGCATCAATACCATCCACAGCCACCTTCACCGTGCCGTTATTCATCGCGATTGATTGCGTTGCACGCGTGACAGCAACAGGAATAGTAAACTCTTTAGTCGTGTACATATCCCCATTGGTAGGAGTGAACGTTACGGAGTAGTTATGCGTACCCGCATTGTCCGTTATCTGTTGCGTAGGATTGGTCCAAGCGAACGTACCCAGAACCTCCGTATGCGCTACGCCGCGCAAAGTAGTTTCTGCGGCACCGCCCGAAAGCGTACTCTTATTCAGCGTCTGATTATATGCAACCGATGTGCCGGTCGGAGCTGTTGCTATCTCCGGAATTGCTTTGTTGACAACTACATTTTGAACCGTCGTCGAAGTCGGTCTATAAACATTACTACCTGCCTGATTTACCGTAATAGCAATCGTGCCCTCTTTAACGAAAGTCATCTCTGCGCCGTTGAACGAAGCGATACCTTCCGGACTTGCCGAATACGTAAAGTCCGTCAAACCCGAGTTAGCCTCAGCCGTCAAGGTTACCTTATCCGTCGTCACATAACTCTTCAGAATATTCGTACTCGTAATACTCTGCGCTACCTTGCTGATCGACACATTGAGCGTGCAGGTCTTCAATGTTGCACCCGTATTGTCCTTAATGTACAGATATCCGACATCATTGCCTTCTTCTGCACCTGCGGTATAACTTACCGAAACACTCTGTGTGCCATACTCGCTACAATCACCAAATCCTGCCGGCGTGAACGAGAACTTATCATTCGAGCACTCCAACGAAATCGGATAGTTCGCATAATCCACATTGAAACTCTGCGCCTCTGTCTTCGTATTGGGGTGCGTACTGAAGTTCAAACTGCTCTCGGAGATGTTGCAGTATTTCTGCTTGGTATATGTTAGCGACGTTACATTATAGCCATTACTTGCATTAGAGATCAACTTAACCGACTTTGCAGCGATATTAAGATTAGACAGCGAGATTTTCTTGGAGTTGTTTATATCACCTGCTTCGTATGAATACTCATGCAATCTTGTTCCCGTTCCGTTTCTGCCGCTATAAATCTCCACTTTGAAACCATTTGTATATATATCAAAGAATCCCGTCTTGGTTCTTGACACCTGAATGGTCATCGTCGAAGGAATATCAATATTATAAGTCGTACTTTGGCTCTTTAACGTGACGGTTGAATTTACCAAGGTCTCATTCGTACCACACACCTTAGTCGGATCAATGACTTTTACCGTTTTAGAGACAGACGATGCCGGTGCATAAGTGGAATTACCACCCTGCTTAGCTACAATCGTAGTGTTCTTGCACTCCGATGCCGAATACGTCAGCGTCCAAACACTTCCGCTCTGCGTCAACGACAATCCGGTCTTGTCACCCACCAACTCATATGTCACAGGCAGACCACTATCGGAAGTAGCATTCAGCGTAATCGACTTCGTTCCATCCGTCGTTTTCAGACGTGAGAAGTCTTGATCCCACGTAATATACTGCTTCTCCTTATTGGTGATCGTAATCGTCTTGGTAAAATCAGCATCATCATAGATATTATTATGCTCCACATGTGCCGTAATGGTGATTGTACCATCTGTCGCCTCCAACATTGTTGCGGAATTGCCTTCGCAATCCACATAACCCTCATTTCCTGCTGAAGACAACGTTACCGTCAATCCGTTCGCGTTCGTTGCGCTTAAAACATCATCTACATTGAAGTAGTCAGCATCCGACGACCATGTTACCGTCGGCGTACGTTTCACCGTCTTACCGGTGATCGTCACTTCCTTGCGGTAAACATTATTATAAATCAACAAATGCGCCACATCCGTTCCGGCTGTCGCAGATGTATATTGGATAGCAATATTGGCCGTACCAGATTTACAATCCACATTACTAATCGTTGCCGGCGAAACAGTAAACTTGCTGGGGTTATCATTGGATATCTTCAGATCTCCACCATTAGCCAACGAATAATCAATCCTCAACGTTCCGACACCCGTCTCTCCGGGATATACAGGTGTATTATCACTCTTCTTGTCAACCGTCAGATCTGCTGCATTCAGATAAAGCGCACGGGTAACATAAACGTTCTTCACATGATTATACAAGGTGCCTGATCCCCAGATACGCACACCTTTAGCTGCTTTGTTAAGAGTCTCTGATTTCCATGTCCAACTTGTTGTATGATCCGATTTCTGCGCTGTTACATCTACCCATTGTCCATTGAGATATTGCTGAACTTTATATCCCGGATCAATAGAACCTCCATTCTTGTATATCTGAAAATGTACTACACCTGCAGCGTTCTCATCGCTCCATGTATGTTCATGGCAGGTATTTCCGTGCCAAACACTCTGGTCATCCGATTGATTTGCCAACACATAGCAATCTGTAGCCTCTGCTTGCTGAACGACCGATACCGAGAAGCTACCGCTTCCTGCCAAGTACCTGTAGTTCTCCGGCTGAGACAGGCTCCATGTAGCCGTACCTAATTTATATGAAGAATATACTGCATTCTGATTTGCATAGTAGGTCGCGATATCCGTTCCTACCGTCTGAGTTACTTGAATCGGATAATTCGCATAATCCGTATTCGTAGCCGTAATAGTAAGACCATTATCATACGAATCCCGATAAATAGAACTGCTATAGTTCGCATTCCCTTTTACATAAATCGTATTTGCATTCTTCGTTACATTAACACCAAAACTTGCATCAGCCGCTTTGAACTTATACGTCTCCGTCTGATACAGATGCACCGTTGCCGTACCGGCATTCTTACCGGTAACGGTCTTTGAGCTTGCTACATACGCAATTGCTTTCGTAGCATCCGAACTACCCGACGTATTTGTCGATGTCACATTGTGCGAAATCGTGTAGTAGTAAGGATCTTCACTATTTGCAGATGGCACACCTGCCGTAACACTTTCAGAACTGATATAATTGTTATTCGGCTTCTCATACGTTAAAGTATAAGGAGAAGTAGCATTCGCTTCTACCTTTACATTCACCGTGCTCGTGCCCGCGAATACACTGTTATATTTATAAACCGCTACGTTGAACGATTGCGTAGCAGCCGTATGTTTGTATGTCTCTCTCTGATGCAGGGTAATCTTCGCCGTTCCGGCATTGCAAGCCGTGATCTGCTTGTTAGCAGGATTAAAGGTTACGAGATTCGTACCTTTATTCTTCGCACTATTGGTGAACTCTACCTCATCAATCGTATAGTAGAAATTATCGCTGCTATTGGCTGTCGGCTGATCTGCAGAAGTATTGGTATAAACATAGTTCGCTACCTGCGTACCATCTACCATCAAGTTATAATCCGAACCTGTGAACGAAGTCGGATATTTATTCACCGTCAACGTAAAGGTCTTCTCGCCCGACTCATTATACTTCACCGTTTGTTCCTGCCAAATTGTAATCGTCACCGTCGTACTCGCAAACGACTTAGCCGCACTATTCGGAATAACAATCTTATTCTTCTCTACATCATAGTATGCAATCGTCGCATCAGAACTGCTCGTCTGAACCGTTGCATCACTATTCTTCGTTGTAATAATACCCGTTACTTCCTCGTCCACATACTTTGTATCCGAAGTCTTAGTCAAAGCTAAAGTATTTGCCACACGCGTTACCGTAAACGTCCAATGATCCGACTCTCCTTCAAAATAAGTATCCGTCTCTGCCTGTGTGAAATAAATCGTAGCCTCACCTTCGCTCAATGCCGTCACTTTGTTATTCGCAGCATCATACGAAATGATACCCGCAGGATCAATATGAGCAACTGGACCGTCTGTATGGGTGAGATTAAATGCACTCGTCAGCACATCGCCCACCTTCATACTATGGTCATCACCGCCAAACTCCGGTGTATATTTATCAATCCATTTAGCCGTAAGCGTCACATTTGCCGTCGGTGTATAATTCTCTCCGGCCGCTCCAACTCTATTAGCCTCAACATTAACATCACCAAGATACCAAGCGTCTAACACGCCCCCATCTTTAGTAGCATTAGGCAACTTAACGAAATCACTGTTCCACTGTGCATAAAGATTAAGCGTACCGGAAGTAGCAATATTAGAAACTGTTTGCTGATTTGTATAAGCCGTTCCACTTTTATCTGCCTTTGTATTCCAATTTACGAATGAATACGTGGATGTCGTATTCGTCGCACTCGTAGAAGCTGTTGTTCCGCCATTCGCATCATACGAAACAGTATATTGACGTCCATAACTATTAGCCGTTAGCGCCTTTGCGGCAGCATCGTATGTAAACTTCTGATTTTCCATACTTCCGCTCGTCGCGCCATTGCCATCAAAATGCACATAATACGTATTCGCCGTCCAGTGTGCATAAATAGTATGATTGCTTGCCGTACTTACCTTTGTACTCGATGTCACCTGAGTTCCACCCGACTTAGCGGTGTACCATCCTGCGAAAGTATAACCTGTCTTCGTCGGAGTCGGAAGATCACCATATGTTTGTGTATATGTTACTGATTTAGAACTCGTTGTTACGCTACCCGTATTGGCATCAAATGACACAGTATAACTTGCCAACGAGAATCGAGCATAGCGGTAAATTGTTGTTGGAGAGTTTTCATTAGAAGATGTTGCCTTTAAACTCTCAGTATATTTTCTTTCTGATGATTTTAGAGTTCCTCCTGATTGCTGATCATACCATCCGTCAAATTTGTATCCAGCCCACTCTTTTGCCTGAAGATTAACTGTAAACGTTGCACTAGAACCCCAATTATATTCACTCTTAGATGAATTATCATCAGCTATATAATCTTCGTCTTTACTCGGCCAATTACCATTCAAACTAACATATACACCCCCGGCTGTTCTATTAACCGAATTATTAAACACCGCTTTTGCATATGCTTTTCCATACCTTGTCTTTCCCCACGCACTCTCATTCACGCCGAAAAGCGCTACCATAAGGAGTGCAAGCATAGTAAGTGCGGGTTTTGTCCGGCTAATCCTAGACCCGGAGCGTCGTTCCGTTAAACGG
>AUXO016866821.1_pt1 | contig 10684 bp, 7 predicted proteins | sample 768731 | NCBI WGS metagenome assembly AUXO01 (sample SAMN02715735, study PRJNA202380) | gut metagenome | biome: sheep rumen | host: Ovis aries | place: New Zealand: Palmerston North
CTGAACCTGAACCGGAACCCGAAAAAGAAACAAAAGATGTCTTAGCACAATTAAGAGAACTCAAATCACTCCTGGATGATGGAGCCATCACCCAGGATGAATATGATGCATTGAAGAAAAAGATTCTATAAATAATGGCAATCATTTCGTCGGTTCTGTATGACTGGGATATATCATGTCAGAGATACATATCGAGTCAACTGTAAAGTATTCCAGACCTTGTAAATAAGAAAGATTCTCCACAGATGTATTTATAGCAACTTACCTTAAGCGATTCTTTCAAGGCAATAACTAATAATCAAAAAGAGATCTGAATTAATAATGAAAATATGAAACAATCGTCTAAGTAATGACACAGATTGAGTTTTAAATAAGTGTTTAGCCTAATATGGTGAATTTGTAATTTTCAGGAGATTATATGGCTCATATTCTAAGCAAAAGTGTTGTGATTGCTATGGCATCTATGATGCTGTTTTCAAGTGGGTGCAGTAGTGATGAGTCTGAAATCAGCAATGATGTTGAGAATAAGGACACTGTTGAAGAACAGCAGCATACTGATGAGACAGCCAAAAGCACTCAAAGTTTCGCTGAAGAAGTTATTTGGGTATCAGAACCGAGATTTGCATTTACTGGTATTAAGGAGTTTTCGCCATATATCGAATTCAGTGCAACCGGTGTTCGCAGAGAGCTTATTGGTTATCCTGACGAGTGGGAAAAGAATGCTGGCGGGGTTGGATTGATTAACTACACCTCGGATACGATTGAAGTGATGCAAGGCAACAAAAGCGGTGTTTTTGATTATTCGGGAAATGAACTATATCCTGTTACAATTAAAAAACCTGTATTGCACTCAAGATTTGATGATAGTAGTGCAATTGTTTTTGAGTATTTACACTACGTAATCAACGGTGATGGTGACAAGGCTTTTTCTAATAATTTCAGAAGCATAGGCAATTATAATGCATCAACAGAATACTCTGCGCTTATCATGGAACAACTACGTTATCGTGAAGGAAAGCTGGAGAATTACAGTTTTCTGGATGAGACTTATTCAGAAGGGACTTATCCCTTTGATGCATATGGGATTGTCCGCGAATTTGATAATAACAATATTGAAATTGGACGTGTCATTTTCGACAACAATGGGAACTATGTCGCCGATGTTCAAGGTGATCATTTAGATGAAGCATGGATTGTTAATAAAATGCTGATTGTTCAGAGAAATGGAAAATATGCATTTCAATCAGCTGTATCCGGAGAATTGATTACTGATTTTGTTTATGATTCCGTGAAAGAATTTATGGATGGATATGCTCCGGCTAAGAAAAACGGAAAATGGGGTTATATCAATACAGAAGGAACAGAAGTGACAGATTTTATATTTGATGACGCGTCACGTTTGTACAAAGGGAATGTATATGTCTCAGTTGATGGAGTATATGGAGTTTTAAATTTGATTGAAAATCTGGATTCCGGAAACATCATCTCCGCAGAAACGTGCAAGGCAGACCCAGACGTGGTTATGAAAGTTGCTGAACAGAAAGATAGCATGATGATTCCGATTGGTCATGCAACTGTACTTGTAGATAATCTGAATGTACGTCTTGAACCATCTACTGGATCTGACTTGGCTGCAGAGAAACATTCTATAAAAAATGGACAGTCTTTTGATGTCTATGCAATTGATCAGAATGAAGGCTATACATGGTATCAGATTGATGATGAAATGTGGATCGCCAACGATGGAACATGGGTGGATTACATAGAACTGGAATAGAACAAAATCACGTGAACATTCTATGCATAATAGCAGTTGTTTCTTTATCGCTTAAGTGAGACGATTGATTATAGAAATAAGAGGTTTAAAAACATGAGCAATAATGAAAAGCCAAAGAGAAGATTTACAGATGGATTACGCGGATTTGCGGATATGCTGGACAAAGCAGGAGAAGCAGCTGGAAAAATGGGGATCACTGCGGAATCTGTTTCTGAAATGGCATCGAAGGTTTCAAAGACAGTTGCAGAAACCGGGAAAAAGGTAATTGATCAGGCGGCAACAGCAGATTATTCCAAACTTGCAAAGGATGCTGGTGATACAATCACCAGAACAGTCGGCAGTGTTAAAACAGTGGCAACAGGAGCGGTACAAAGTGCAAGTAATGCGGCTGTTGAGTATTTTGATGAAAACGGAAATGGTCAAATTGACATTGAAGATGTAATTATCAAAGGTCTGCGTATACCCGGTATCAGAATCAACAGAGAACAGTTCCTGAAAAAAGAATTATTCAAGAAGTATCCGGAAGATGTAATTGCTGAAGCAGTCCGTACCAATCCGATGAAAGCAGGTATCAAACCGGAAGATATCGATTCTATTGCAGACGAAGTCATTGAATATGAAAGAAGATGTGTATCCGGTATTTCTGCGGCTCTCGGTGCTCCGGGTGGTATTGCTATGGCTGCGACAATTCCGGCAGATATTGCGCAGTATTACGGATATATGCTCAGAGCAACACAGGAGCTTCTGTATCTCTATGGCTTCCCTGAAATCAACGTTGAGGAAAAGGGATCCCAGTTTGATTCTGAAACAATCAACATCCTGATTATCTGCTTCGGTGTCATGAACGGCGTACAAAGCGCTAATACAGCATTGAAGTCCATTGCCAAAGCATTAGGCGCCGGTGTTGAAAAGCAGCTGATGAAAAAAGCATTAACCAAAGGCACAATCTATCCAATCGTTAAGAGTGTAGCTAAATGGTTCAATGTGAAGATGACAAAGGAAGTCTTTGCGGGATTCTTTAAGAAATCCATTCCGGTTGTCGGCGGCGTAATAGGCGGAGGGATTACATATCTTTCCTTTAAGCCATGCTGCGTGAAACTGCAGAATTCCCTGAAGAACACAATCCTGTCCAATAAGGATTATGTTGATGATAAAGACATCATTGACATCGAAGATGCGGAATTCACCGAAATTGAAACAGACGAATAGAATTCATAATCCATAAAACACATATTTCAAGCCGGAGCAGATGCATGCTTCGGCTTGATTGCAATTCATATCAATCATTTAGAAATGAAGGTAAATCCGATGAGACCTGTTTTCAATCAGTATTCCAGTAGCTTTTCTACCAGATATGTTTTGGGAATTGAAGGGGTGGCACCATCAATGCAGAACGCAATTTGTCCTGTAGTGACTACAGTTACTTCCCGCCCGTATTACTGGGTTCTTTTCACTTGGGCAAATTACGATTATTACAGACACGAAGATGAGCTCAAAGATGTATTTAAAAGTGCTGATGAGTATATCAGAAAAACAAACTATTTCATAACCTGCGGGGCTCTTTTAAATGGATTCAGAGAGATTAGAAATTTCATCGGTTCTGACAGTATTGACGGCAGTGGAGTACTGCTTCACAATCCTGTTCCTTATAACAAAGATTATGTAAAAGGTCTCAGTACCATGGCATATTACAGAGCTGGTATCGCAGCCGGTGAAGCAGCGATGAATCTTGTGATCAGTGAAAATGTTGATACCGGAGAAAAATATACAAAGCCGAAAATGAGCTATTCCGGTGAGCAGCTTGCAAAAGCATTTGAGAAAGTCCTGCAAGGAACAGTTTACTATCAAAAATATCGTTTCAGTACTTCCTCAGTACCTAAGGAAGTTCTCATGGAACTTGGTCAGATAATCCGGGTTGATCTGAGCACTCTCCCTGAATGCAGGGAGCTGATAAAGGGTTATCTCTTTGAAAGGGACAGATTAAGAAAACTGCAGGAATGCAAGAATTATCTGGATTATATCTATAAGGACACAGGAAACGATTTTGCGGATCGTGGTCAGCTCAGGGAGATTCTGTTCGATCGTTACTCATCACAGTCTCAGGCAAATCCTTTGCCTGATGAACTCAAAGAAATTGCTGGTGAATGGGAGACTGTGGTAGGACGGCATTATTTCACAGTTGGACTGCAGATGATCTGGAAATACATGACTGAGGTTTTATCAGAGCCGATGGATCTGCAATCATGGATTCAATTATCGATGGATGATGCAGTAGCTCCATTCGATCCTGAACAGCCGCTGGAATTGATCATTAATCAGCTGAATTTAAATCATGAACAATGTGAAGCGATGGCAGAGAAGGCACGAAGAAATATCAGTGCTGATTCTGTTTGGAACGGATTATTGCTGACATTGATGGTTTATAACCGTTTCCATACGAGGGCTGATTTATCAGAACGTGCGAAAAGCTTTTACTATTTCGGCAGTGATGATTCTTCTGTTTCCATGAATCAGTACTTTGAAAAGGTTGAGGAATACAAAAACAGACCGATCCGGGAATTTGTTGACTACATAATGCAATATTACATAGTCCGTCAGCACATGGAAACTGCGTTTATGAAACTGATCCGGAATAATGTTGATGGCTTTTATATTGAACAGATTGGCAGGCAGTACAGAAGACTGCATGTATTTGATTTTGCTTTTCAGGGTCTGCGTATGGAACAGCTGGCTTCTGTGATGAGAGATCTGAGGTGTTTCTGAAATGAAAATGTATGACAGTATTATTGAAGAACTCAATCACAGCAAAGGCTATACTGCTGTTTTGATGACAACTTTCAACATCGAGTTTTCTTTTCTGGAAAAGTATCTTCTTCATCTGTTTATGAACAACGAAATCCGTCATGTAAACCTGTTCGTTGATTCAAAACAGCTGCGTGTCGCACTGAATGAAAACATTCCAGTACACTTCGGAAAAAAGTACTATGTCAGTCCGATTGAAATCCAGGGGGCATTCCATCCGAAGGTGATTCTCCTGTTGGGAGAGAAGAAAGCAAAGCTGATCGTCAGCAGCGCAAATATAAAGATGTCCGGCTATATGTTTAATAGCGAAATATTCGAGACTTTTGTATATGACGACAGAAATCGTGAATATGAAGGTATGATCTGGCAGGCTGTTCAGATGTTCAGACACCTGAACAGGATAACTCCTGTTCCTGATCCATCCACGCAGGCCTTACTGAATAAATTTGATATATCACAGCAGTCCGTATACGGTGACAGCCGACTGCTGAGTAATCTGGATGAAAGCATCATGGATCAACTGCTGAGAGCAGTTCATGAAGATATCCTAAAAATAAGAGTTGCGGTACCGTTTTATGATCAGAATCTCGAATCAGTGCGGATCATAAAAGAAAAATTTCAATGCCAGAATATAGAACTTTATGTTCAGAACGAGTTGAATACATTCCCGGTGGAATATAACCGGGAATGCGGAATTATTCCTGTAAATCAGATTGTTCCATTTGAGACTATCCGGATCGGTGAGAAACGGAAATCAAGCTTTTACCATGGAAAAGTATTTGAATTTGTCGGGACGGAAAATACATACATTCTGTACGGGAGTGCAAACTGTTCCGGCAGCGCACTGCTCAGAACGTTTAAGGAATCAGGAAACATCGAGTGCGATGTTCTTGAATTGAAAGGGCAGAATGAACCTTCATTTTTCACTTCTTTCGAAAAAGCCGAAGGTCATGAGCTGATTTCATCACTGTTCGCCGGAAGTGAGGAAGTCCATGAGTTTTACTGGTTTACATACAGTGTTTTTCATCAGGAAAATCTGGAAGTATATCTGAAATACTTAAAATGGCATGAGGATCTTTCCATCACTTTGTATGGACACAAAGTTTCGTATTTAAAAGAAAACAATATGGTAAAAGTACAGATACCGGTATTGCTTCTGGATGATCAGAATCCGATTTTTGATTTGAAAATATCTTTTGAAGATCAGTTTCAGGATGTCAGATGCTGGTATATCAATCTGAAAAAACTGGAATACTTCCGGAAGAATATAAGCATGCTGGGATTTGTGACAATGCAGAATGAAGACAATCCCGAAAAGTATGATGAGTATTGGAACGCTGTGCTGGATGCATTATTCAATGATGAGTATCGGGAATATGTTGATGAAATCCGTGAGGAAAATTCATTGAAATCTTCAATGCAGGCTTATGAAGATGATAATCAGGAAGAAGTAATCGAAGAAGATAATACGGATTTCCTGCTTGGAAAAGATATAAGTGATAAATTTGTGGAACGGAATCCGGTTTTCAGCGCTGCTTATGATGCTACTAAGAAATATGCTTCAGTTTATTTTGCTTCTCTTCTGAAAACTGATGAATATAAAAAGACTGTGAATAATTCAGCAGGAAAACAGGATGAAAGTGTTGAGGAGAAGAAACCGCGTAAAGCAACAACGGCAGAAAGAAGAATCTCCAGGTTCATCAGACGCAATCTGAAAAAGCATTTCCTGCTCACTGATCCAAGCATGCTGTCATATGACTACTATGTACATCTTTGCGGTATCGTTCTCTATGTCATTGATAAGATGAAATACAAAGAGAAAATACTGGATTTCATGCCTCCTGAAGAAGTTATAAAGATCAAAAGTACATTTGCTGAACTTCTGATTGATAAGTTTTCATCAGATGAACAGACAGAAGATGATAAAAAACTTCTTGTTCGAAATACATTGGCAACGATCGTGGAATTGGGAACCTTCAATGAAATAGAAAAGGATGAACTTGCGGAAAAACTCCTTCATAAATTAAATCGCAAGATCAATATACGTCAAACCTATCGCTACCATCTGAGCTTGCTTGATCTGAGCAGGATACTGGATGAGAATAATCCATTCGGTGCTGAGCGGTATGTAGGTAAGCTGTTTGGTTATAAAACATTTGAAGAACTCCAGGATTATTTTGAAGACCTTTATCACACAAAGTGTCTTCTTCGCAGAGAGGGAACAGTATTTAGCATACGTATTAATGCAAAAGGAAGTGAGGCTCTGGGCGAAAGCATCATACAGGAAGTATTGAGATATGTCAGAGAATACGAAGCTCTAGTTAAAAGCATAAGCTTCTACTACCGTAATAAAGAAGGCACTGATATTTGCTATGTTGTTAAATTTGCCGGTTTACACACCAATTCTGTGAGAAAGCAATTTATACGTTCGAATGGAACCACAGAGTATAAATGCAGGAAGACTGGTGGGGAATGGAAGCCTGACTACTACAACAGATAAGAATCAAGATTAAATGTTAAGGGAGAGTAAGTAAATGGATTTTATTTGTACATATTGCGGCAATAAATGGTCCGCTCGTAAAAACAGCAAACAGATCAAAGGCTATGGAAATCCTCCATGTCCAAAATGCGGAGCACCATCCGTTGATCCGAACAATTACGGGGATTTCGTGTGCCATTCCTGCGGTAAGCATTTCAGAAAGTATGGAAATGGCGGTCTGACATTCGGCATGGTTCCCAAATGTCCGAATTGCGGATCAAGTTTAGTCGGATTTGATGAATAACAAACTTAGCAAAACAACAGCCGAATAAGAGGAGATTGACATGCGGGAAGAAAATTTTGGATATAACGATTACTACTTCGATTACAGAAGCAGAATCAGGCAGAGACAGGATGAAACATATGAAAGAGAAGATGCCTCTAAATTCGTTCAGGCATTTATCAATAACTTTTCTTTCCCGACAAACCTTGACGAACTGCAGTATCTAATTGGACAACGGGAGGGCTACAGTATCGAAGGCCTTCTTGAAGATGAGGAAACAAACTGGACAGTTCCGAGATGGGCAAAACCGGGAGATATTGTTTTTTTTATGCATGCAAAAACAGCAATTTCCAAGATCACAGCATTAGTGACAGAACTGAACAAACAGAAGGATTCTTATACCCTTGAGGATTTTAATGTAATCAGTGCATGGCTCAAAAGAGCAAGGGATCTTTACAATGCATATGGCGGCAAGATCATGGCAATTGGCAGAGTTGCCGGTGCACCGGAACGACTGGACACAGATGATGGGGATGATGTCACTATGCATTGGTCTTCAAAACTGTACGCTGATATAGATTCCGTTATTGTACTGGAAAATCCAGTGGATATTTCTGAGTTCAATAGTTTTATTCAGGTTACACGCGGCGGTGCAATTACCCCGGTTCTTGGGGATAACTATGAGAAATTAAGAGCATTGATAGGCAGGAAAAACAGACTTCCAAGATATGTAAGGGAAAGCGTAGCAATTCCGCTTCCTTTGAGGAATATTAACAGCCGCAACTGGATGGAGATTGCAGGCGACTTCAGAAGAAGCTTCAATCTGGAATATCAGTTCAGAGTCTATTATGTCGATTACCTTCTTGCAAAGCTTGGAGATCGTTCCAAGTTTAATAAAGAATGCCGCTGCTGCAAACCGATTAATCCAGATTCCTTTGTTGATAATGTAATAATGCTCAACGGAAAATATCTTTCAGTTGAAATTAAGCTGGATATTCATGCTGAAAAAAATATCAAAGGACAGGTCATCAAGTATTGCGATGTTGATCAATGCTATCTGAAACAAGGCGATTCGAATTTCATAACAAGCACTGACATGTATGACAGCAGTTGTCTGATCATTGATACCTATAAGGTTTATATGTATGACGCAGTGACAGACAGTATTACGGAACTATATGATCTTGATCGTCTGCATTCGAAGGCAGATGTTGCAGGACTTAGAAAACTGGTTGCCAACAGTGTCAGAACACCTGATCCTGCGGGAAACAGGAAGAACAGAAAGAGTACGATCACAATACAGAATATGGATATTTCCCGGATGTATACGGACGCAATAGTAAACGCAGCCAACACACATTTGAAACCGGGTACAGGTGTCAGCGGAGCTATCTTCAGTTCTGCCGGATACAGAAGACTTTCGGCGGCGTGCAGAAAGATTGGAAATTGTGATGTTGGTTCAGCTGTTATAACTCCGGGATTCAGTCTGCAGGCAAAATACATCATCCACACCGTAGGACCGATCTGGAAAGATGGGAAGAATAATGAAGAGAACCATCTGTACAGTGCGTATGTCGAAAGCTTGAAACTTGCTATGGAAAATGAATGTCATAGCATCGCTTTCCCTCTATTATCAACTGGAGCTCATGGCTATCCCTCAGATCAGGCATGGAAAACAGCAATACAAGCGTGCAGGGACTTCATTGAACAGAACAAGGATTACCGGATTGATATTGTCTTTGTATCACTGGATGACTGGATGATTCAGCAGGGATTGGTAATACTTGAGACGTCTTCTGAATGATCCTGCATATAGTGCATACTGATAATAAATGCTACATTCATTTATGAGTTAGTACTTGTATCAAACAGCAAAGAGAAAATGTTTTCCTTTGCGTGCATGAAACATGGGACTCTGGTCACTGTTTTCCAGTTATAATCAGATTATCCATATGTAGGGAGGAAATTATAATGCTTGAACTTCGCATCACATTATCAGAGCATGATGAGGCATTGGAAGAAGAAATAAAAAGAATTCTGCAACCGTATTCTGATGAATTTTACATTGTTGAAGAACACGGGGATGCCGGATTGGTTATCAATCTGATTGTATTACTGATGGGTATACCCAACTGTATTCTGTCAATCATTGAAATAAAAAAACTGATTGATGAGAAGATGAAAAAGAGCAGAAACTGTTATGCATCTATAGAGGCAAAAAATGTCAATCCTGGTGTTGAACACGAAACACCTTTTAAAGCAGAAATATCGCTTAATGGTCAAATTGTTAATATGGATGGATTATCTGAAGAAGAACAAAAAGCCGCATTGGAGACTGTTATTGCAGAGGAAGAGAGCAAATAATTCGATGCTGTTTCCAAACAAGGGAATAGAGATTTTCTATAGTGGGTTTCATCCGGAAAAAGCCGATGATGCTGATTTTTCAAAATGGCTTGATGTTTTGGAAGGGAGCCTGACGGCGATTGACCAAAACAGGGATGCTATTGATATTTGTGTGATCCGTTCTGATTACGCAATGATTTATGTTTCTCCGAATAAAGAATGTACGCATTTCACGTTGATTTGGGATGTTTGTTTTTGGGAATTATATGAGTACTTTTGTGCGACATTTTATTCAATTCTCAATATTATGGAAGCACCGCTGCCCGTGAATGTGAAATATGTCTTATTTGATTTTTCCTGTAATTATCTGAACAATAAGATTCTTGATTACTTGATTAACCGATTCAGCAGATATAGGAAAGTTGTTAAATCATTGGAAAAGAGTAAAAAGAGCATGGCATTTCTTTATTCCGTTGATGCATCAGAAGAGGTGGATGGTTCGATTCATACGCTTTGTGACATTGGTAAGGAATTTGTACTGATCCATGAACTGGAGCACATATTGTATTATTTGTCACCTGAGATATATGAAAAGGATTCATTAGCCTTTGATCATGTTCTTCAAATATATCAGGATGATTTATTGCTGCTTTTGGATCCGGATACTTTTCAAAATGGAAATGCCGAATATGAAGGAGCGGTTGAATTCGTAAAGAATAATAAAAAAAGTGACGCTTATCGTGAACTGTACAATGATTTTCATGCTTTTTATGAATTGCTGTGGCACAACAATGAGAATCTGACCGATGGCAGTAAGCTGTTTGCTCCAAACTCTTCACGGTATCTTTTTGCGCTTAAAGTATTAAAAACCTTTGAATCATGTTTCAATTTTATTACTGCATTGATTGAAACTGCTGTTTCGACCAGATTTTTACCTCTGGAACGCAGGATTGAAATGATTTCTCATACCGCTGATGAAAGCCAGCGTAAGATACATAAT
>AUXO017807163.1_pt1 | contig 10683 bp, 10 predicted proteins | sample 768731 | NCBI WGS metagenome assembly AUXO01 (sample SAMN02715735, study PRJNA202380) | gut metagenome | biome: sheep rumen | host: Ovis aries | place: New Zealand: Palmerston North
GAATGCTCATAATGCTTATCAGGCATGGAAATAATGTAAACTGCATCAACTTTCTCAAGGAGCTCATCATAGTTATCCGTATAATATAAGTCCTTTACTTCTGGTTCATTACCAGGATGAGAAGGATATACGCCAACAACATCTACTCCATTTACTAACTTTGATTCTTTAATAAATTTAGTTCGAAAAACTGCTGTTCCAACAAGTCCGATATTCAGCTTTCTCTTTTCCGCTCTCACCTCAGAGCTTGAAACGCCCTCTGTACGGGGCAGATACACTACTTTGCAGTACTCATTAAGGTAATCAAAATATCCAACCCAGTCAGAACCGACCGTAAATATATCAACATCGAGTCTACGGATATCATCGATCTTCTGTCCCTCGTATTCCTCAACTATTATCTCATCAGCAATACCTGTTTCTTTAACAGCAGCGATTCGCTCCATTAATGATTGTTGATTATTAATTTTTCCTCTAGTCTTATCATAATCATCCGATGTCACTCCAACAATCAAATAGTCTCCTAAAGCCTTGGCTCTCTCAAGAAGACGAATATGACCGAAGTGGAGCATATCGTATGTACCATATGTGATTACCTTAACCATATTGCATTCCTTAATTTCCTATCTATCCAGCTCAGTTAAGGCTTCAGTAAACTTTTCCATGTATTTTTTTTCGCCAATGGAAACACGCAGGCAATTGCCAAACTCGCCAACATTTGAATATGTCTTAATCAGTATTTTTTTCTCCGCTTTCATTCTGTCAACAATCATCTGTGCATCCGTTTTTGGTTTAATAAAGATGAAGTTCCCTGCCTCACCCTTATGAGGATACCCATGTTCATCAAGCCATGATACTAAGTATTCACGTCCTTCTGTAAAGTTTTTGATTAACGACTCAACCATTCCAGGTGTGGAAATAACAGCCTCAGCGAACTTCATAGCAAATGCATTTGTATTATGAGGAGTACACATCTTTTGTACCATCTTTACGCCCTCTGGCCATCCAGCGACATACCCCAGGCGACATCCGGCCATTGAGAAAAGCTTTGAAAATGTGCGTGTAATAAAAACATGCTCACTTTCCAATGCATATTTAATAAAAGTCTTTGGGTAGAAATAGTGATACGCCTCATCTACTAAAACAGTTATCTGCTTCTCATTCGCCGCTTTTATGATAGTCTCGAACTCTTCATTACTATATACATTCCCCATAGGATTATTGGGATTCAGAAGTATCAATAGTTGCGTATTATCAGTCAGCTGTTCAATGATATTATTTATATCCATGCTAAGATCTTCATCATAAGGAACCTTGACAAATTCACGCCCATACATTTCGGAATATACTTGGAACATGAAATATGAAGGAACAACTCCAACAATTCTTCCATTCTCGCTCGTGAACGCTTGGATAATATATCGAATTCCCTCTGCTGATCCGTTTACAAGGCAAAGATGTTCTATGTCGGTTCCAAGGTAATCTGCTAACACCTCTGTAAAGTGAAGTGTCTCAGGATACTGAGCCACAAACTGCGGATTAACATCTGATAAAACACTCTTGACAAACTCTTCTGGCAAGCCACCCGGATTCTCGTTCAAATCAAGACGCAAGTAATCCTTTCTTTCATTCTGATCAAAGATTCGATATAAATTCTCAACTCTTGGATTCAAGTAATACATGTTGCTACTCCTTTTATCTTCTCTTTCCCATTAACGTATTCTTAATATTCCACATTAATACTTTCTGGCGATTTCCCCATATGTATTTAGAGATCAGCAGTTTAATAGATGGCGCTTTTGACCATTTCTTATTCAGGGATTCATACCCCATATCGCTCTGAAGATCATGTATGAAATTCTCTCGGTCCGGATTATCCGCAATAGGTTTTCTCATTGGTCCTTGATATTTCAGCGCGTCTTCAAAGTTCAATTCATGACCGTACATACTCTCCTGTACTTTTGAAAAAACATCTTTTCCCTTTTCAGTATTGCAAACAACAAGCGAAGATCCCCCATTATTACCATAAAGTTCAGGACAATATATATGTACTCCCCACAAATCTCCCAGGGTAATATCTGCAACTCTTCCCTTTGTTGTAAAAGGACACTTATAGCAAGATGGCCTGCTCATTAAATGCTGAAGCCATACAGACCAGAATGGATTAAACCAACGATCTTTCACTAATACTTTTTTCTTATTCATCAATTCTATCCTCATTTCCTGGAAGTCCCATTTTCCGTGGTAGTTCCATACCCCCCCGATTTTCAGTCGCATCTTTTCAAAATCCCATGTACCATGAGACAATATGCTCTTCCCTGTATAACGGTAATCAAGAGCGGCAATCGGGCTTCCGTACTTTTTTTCAACGGCCTTATCCAGTTTCCTGATGTACATAGGACTGGGGACTCCTTCACACACTACTTCGACCGTCAGAAGATTATTCCTATTTGAATTCGTAGCATCGAGGTAGGAAAGCAATCCTGCTATCTGACATGGGGTTCCTGAAAACAAAACCTTCCTACCTTCATTTAAAAACTTCCTTGCATTCCGGTACGATAATCCCATTATTGATTGAGAATACTTTGACTTTCTAAATTTACCAAGTTCCTTCTTATCAGTTATATAACTGTGAAAAACAAGTAAGCCTTTTGATTCTGCACCAAAGATTACATAATTATCATTACAGAAAGCATCCACAATTGCGGAGAATGCACCACCTGAAGTACTGTTAAAGCGAATATCAGAATTCTTGTGATATCCGCCAAACACATACTTGTTGTCCTCGTATTTCTCTGGCATATGCTCATGTGGACATACTTTTCTACATAGACCACACTCTACACATTTGTCTACATCTATCACAGGATACCGAAATCCCTCATCATCCTCATGAACTTCAATGGCACTTTTAGAGCATATTTGTCCACATGCTTCGCATCCAAAACACTCAGCCTTATTATCTGTATCCAGGTACATTAAAGTAACTCCAATTCCATCCTAAGAAAATCTAAAGACTCTTTTCTTGCCGTGTCAATATTTGCATGTACAGCTTGGTAATCAATTTCCCTATATTGTTCGTCACCACTGATCAAACATGAAGATTGCATACCAAACAAGTCAAGTAATTCAGTAATTTTACTTCCTGCTTGTTCACGCAGAAAAACAACCATCGGACGTTTATATTGAACTGCAAATATGACTCCATGAAACGAATTTGTAACTACAAAAGAGGCATATTTTACAAGTGACAAGAATTCCTCAACACCGGCATCATATCTCATGATGTGCCCCTTAGCGGCATTAGTTGCTCTTAAACTAATATCAACAAACTTCAGTCCTTTTTCCTGCGCAATTTTCTCTGCATATTGTTCCATAGCAGGATTGTATCTGCGGGTGTAATACAAAAGATAATGTTCATTTATTTGTCTCTCTGCTGCAATCGTATCATAATCATCCGATGTCAAAAGCAAAGTGGGATCAATTGTTCTGGCACACGGAACTTCACAATGCTCCTTGACATATTGAAGCATCTTTTTTTCTCTTATCCCAATAGCCTTGAAATTCTGAAGGCGATCATCCAACATTGGATAAGTGGAGTCATCAAATTTGGCATCACCAAAGCTCGCAGCGTAAGAAACCGAACGATTTTTCATAATTGGATAGTTAGCAAAATAACCATCATCGAATCCTTTAAACTCCAAGATGCAAAATACCGTATCACTTCCAACCACGAAACCATCAATTTTCTCATTTTCGATTACACTTCCTATATTTTCAAAAGTATATCGTTCTTTTGAAATACTACATACTTCACGGTAAAAGTGTTCAAATTTATAGTAATTCTTTTCAATAGCTGGAAGAGACAACTCACAATTCATCCTGGATACTTCATCCTGATCCCACATAGTAGGTAAGGGATTCAAAGGATGCTTATGCGACAAAACTTGTGGACAATAATCTATTAATACAGAGTCATGTCCTAAAGATTTAATAGACCTTAAAAGTGCCCATGTCTGCAACGCAGATCCATAGTTTGTAAAGTTACAGTAGATATTGTAACTGATAGTTCCTATCTTTTTCATTTTATGCCCTCGATATTTATCGTATTTCTACCCTATAATTATGTGTTGGATGACGTTCTCCTTCAGGGGGTAGTATCATATAATCACCAAAACTCTGCCTCAAAATATAGTCATACTCCTTAGGAATATTAAACTGTTTCCCTGAAAAATCATGACGCACAATATCTATATCTCCAACTTTTCTTTTTTCATATCGGACTATTTTGCCTGCAAATGCAACCATTCCAAGGAACTCATCACTATTTGATGTATTTTGGCAAATGTACTCAACTATTTCCTGATCAATCCTTTGCGAATAGTTGGCTCCTTCTTTAATCCTGACGATAATATGAAGTATTGATTTTGCTAGAGATCGAAAGAAACCACCTTGGCTGATGGAATTTATGTACCAATCGTATTTCCGATTAAAAAATCGACATTTGTTAAAAATACGCTTAGCATCTTCTATAGTGTTACCAAAGTTATCTAGAGGATAAATATCAATAAAGACTCCTATATCAAATTGCTTTTCATATTTATCTTCAACAATGTATTTATAATTCATGTTTGAAAAGCGAGGAATGCCATACCAGTAGTTTTTTGTGTTCGCTCTGTTATGCAGTTTTAGGGGGTATAAACTTCTTTCGTTTTCTTGAGCAAATTCTATAAATCGTTTAAAATCGTCTCTAGGCATCATTACATCGATATCATCATCCCAAGGAATGAACCCATTATGTCTAATAGCACCAATAAGCGTTCCGTATGTTAACCAATACTTAAATCCGTTTTTAGTGCATATCTCATCAAATCGAGAAAGAACCTCCAACGATTGCTTTTGTATTTCCTCTAGTGATAGTACGATAGCCATGATTTTCCCTCCTCTACTCTCTTGATCGTAATATACAATTATTTAGTTCTGCAAAATAAGCATATAGTCTCATCAAGATTTTCTCATTTTCTTAATAACTATTCCAAAATATTCTTTAGTAAAGTCTTCCCTTAGTATTAATAAAGTGGCACCATACACAAATATAGAACCCATAATTTGTATTAACAATCTCGCCCACGAAGTTTCGAAAATATAAGAACACAAAAGTAAGTATATCAGCTCTACACTTGATGCAATGCACGTTTTTATCAACGCACCTCCACATTTTTCGAGTTTAAAAATTCTTCTTCCTTGGTTCACGTACATTATCATAACAACAATTTCTGACACCACGGAAGCAATTGCGGCTCCATATTCTTGATACATAGGAATAAGTATCGCATTACCCACGATATTCACTATAGCTCCAGCGCCAACGCAAAGAATCATTTTCTTTTCATTTCCTGATACAAGCATAACTCGTGAACCCAATAGATATCCAACCGGAGATACTATTAGTACGAAGCATAATATCATTTCAACATATGCCGAATTAATATATGATTGTCCATATAGTTTGGTAAATAAAAATTGGGCTGTGAATTGAATGCCGATAATCATTGGAATTGCAAAAATAACAATGGCCTTCAATCCTCTGGTAAGAAGTCGATTGAATTCTTTAAAGTTACCCTCTTTGTATACATAAGAAATCCTTGGAACAAGCACCATAGTGACTGTATTGGTAACTTGAAGTAAAATCCTGTTAACACGGCTTCCATATGTATAATAGGCAACATTCTCATTTGTGCTCAAAATCCCAAGCATTGTTGTATCAACAAGCGTGTATATCTCTATCGCCAGATTAACAACAACCAAAAGAATTATCGACTTCATGTGCCTTCGTAAGTTCAATCTCTTGAAAGCAGGATTGACATACTTGCGTGAATGTATAATATTGATTAAGTTATTTCCTGCAACGCCTATAACATTAATTCCCGCATAGATCAAAACATCATTTTCGTTCCTAACAAACACAACTAGCAGAACAAACATCAAAAGCTTAAATACAGCATTCCTTTTTGAAACATACCCAAACTCCTCAAGTCCTTCGTATAGCCATCCAATATTCAACATATTTAATAATACTGTTATTCCAACCAGCATATATAAGGCTAGCGAATCCCTGTATTTTGGAACAATCAGTATCATACTGTAGTAAATCGCAGAAAAAACAATTGTGGAAATCAGATTGATTATAAATAATTCTGATGTTATCTTGTTAAGTTCATTCTTGTCATCTCTATATTTTGCTACTTCACGGAGTCCATATGTTGGAATTCCAAGGAAAGCTAGTATTGAAAAGTATGAAACAATATTCTGTGCAACAGCTACGTCTCCAATCGAAGCAGGTGTCAAGATGCGTGCGACATACATGCTCGAAATGAACGGAAACAACATATTAAGTGCATTATATATGAAATAAAATATGCTGTTTTTTGCTATTGATTTTTGCATACACGAATCCTCATAGACCTCTAATTATATTTTTCTGATATTTCTGATTTTTCATTATCTCGGCATAAACCACCATAACCACAAAAAATCCAGTAGAAGTGAAAATGAAAGGTTCAAATATACCTGCAACAAGGTAAGCACCAAAAGCCGCTAGTAAAAAACCATCTATCTTACGCAACTTAAGCAAAGGATATAGAAGATAACCGAAAACAATTATAGAAAATGGTAGCCCTATCTCCCGTATAAACTCCAAATACGATAATTCACTGGTCTCAACAATCTGCATTTTACCCGCATTATAATACGTTGATCCGAACCCCATACCCGTTAACCAATATGATTTATGCGAATTTAGAGTATCAATAATCGAGCCAAATCCACCAACTCTCGAAAGATCACCTGAAGATTTCGCAAATGCCAAAATATGATACCTATCAAGCAATTCTGCTCCAAAGAAGGCGACAACCAGTAAAGCACCAATGACAATAATTATTTTTGTTCCCAATTTTTTTGATAAAAACAGCATACCGAACATCAGAAGAGCAGCTCCCAAATAAATGTTTGCTCTCGTTCCTGTAAATAATAGTGCCGCAAACGACAAGACCATGTAACCTTTTTTATTCTCTTTTATATAATTTGTTAGATTAAAAAACAAAATTGGTGAAGCATTAAAAAACAGCACATACTTAAACATCGCATATATGGATTTTGAGATTTTAGCTTCACCGTTTGTATTTAACCACGCAAGTAACGGATTGTTGTATATATTTAAAGCACCAATAAAATCAAGTGCGCAGGACAGTAGAATAATTGCCGCCATTATATTGCCTACTTGTAATGCTATTTTCTTTACATCTATGTTCCAATCAACAATCGGAAATATTAGCAACAAATAGGCAAATGGATACAAGTAACTTAAAGCTAGGGTTGGTGATCCTGTATCAATCGTCGATAGTAGATACATCATTATTGGAAGGATTATTGCGAAAACTAAAATCCCCTTGTGTTTTTGAAGGCCTCTAATAATAGCACCGATACTAAATACAAGGGCTACGCCAAGGAATAGTTTCTTAAACCCCAAAGCATCTCTCGGTGTTAATAATGTAAAGAATGTAAGAAACGACATTATTATCTGCATAATAGCAGCACTTGAATTGCTATAAACAATCTTGCACTTGCTAATTGTTATCGGTTTTATCGAATAATTATCCATTTAAAATTTCCCCATAGCTACAATTAGAATAATAGCTATTTTTTCTGTTGCAGAAGTTGGTTTAATTTCCTTGCTAAACGCCAATCTTAATCTATTCACGAATCCTTTTTTATAATTTAGTATTGTGCTTATCTGAATCGAAGAATGATTATCTTCATATGCTCCATATAATTCATGTAATTCCTCACATATTTTTAATCTCATATTCTCACTATGTGTTAATAGTCCGTTGCCTTTTATCTTCTGAAAAAGGCTTCTATCTCCAATGACATTACCTTCATGTTGCCTATATAGAATATGAGGTTTTGAATCTATCAGAACTTTGCCACCGCAAGCAGTACATACCAAATTCAGCCAATGGTCATGAAGCGGATTGGGTTTCAACACATTGATATCAACCATATTTATCAGTTCAACAAGTTTCTTATTGAATACCATGGTGCATCCGGGATAGTAATTCTTGATCAAAAAATTCCCTAGATTCAATTGTGAGCAGATAAACTGCTCGCCTATAACTTCTCCATTCATATATAAAGATACTGACGACCCATACACCAGTGGAACTGTTTGATCTTCTCGTGATAGAAATTTAACTGCTGTCGACAGTTTATCCTCAAGCCAAATATCATCCTGATCTGAAAAAGCATAATAATCTGCATCTGGATCAGACATTGCAATCAGTTTTAAGAAGCTTTTTTTTACCCCTACGTTTTCCTCATAAGCACATGCTATCCTCCTATCGTTCATTTCACCCAGGATTTTTCTTGTTGAATCCTCGGAACCATCATCACGAATAAGGATAGATACCTCTACATCACGTTGATTGAGTATACTTTCAATTTGCTCTCTTATATATTTCTCTCCATTGTAGGAGGACATTAATACTTGAACTTTCATAATTCCCCTAAAACTTTCCCATCAGAACTGAAACTTTAAAGAGTATGTTGATATAAGCGCTTGATGTCTTAAATCGTTTATCCTTTAGCAGCTTCATCCTATTTCTAAATGAAACTCTGTATTCAACTACAGACTTAAGGATATCTTTTTTGTCTGCAGGTAACTCCTCGCCGTAAAAATCATAAGCTTCTTTTGCTTGTCTCCATCTCTCGTTATTCCCCTTACTGGATGAGAGGATTAACCTCTTCAATCGTGTCATTACGGTTGGAGTTATTCCGACAGATTCTCCAGCGTGTTGACGATACTTGATCAAAGGAACATCTCTTGTAATAATTTGATAATTATGAGAAAGCGCAACAATCAATGTCCAAAAATCATGCATCCGCACATACTCAGGAGTTGACTTATTGATCTGTTCACGCAAAGCATGGCTGAACACCATATTGCAAGCTGATGGTGCACGATACAACAAAGTATCTTGAAGTCTAAGCGGTTCATCAAACTTCATATCAAATGTAAACATCTTGTTTAGTTTTTCATCGCAGACATCATATGTAGATATAAACAGCGCTGGAACTTTAATGCTTTTCAGATCCTTTATCGCGGTTATTAATTTATCTGGATACCAATAATCATCCTGATCACAGTAAGCGTAATATTCTGAGTCATCACACTCACGAAGAAGTGTAAGAAAACTCAATGCCGGTTTCAGATTCCTGCCTGTTCGGATAGATATTCTAGGATCGTTATATGACTCAAGGATTTTGATAGTATCATCTGTAGATCCATCATCTCTAACCTGTAGTTTTACATAGACTCCTTTCTGAGCCAAAACGCTATCTACAAGTTCTCTGATATACTGATGCCCATTATATGTAGACAAAAGCACCGATACTGTTGGTATATTTTTTTTATTCATAACTGTTATAAACTTCCTTCATGATAGCATTGGTTCGCTTTACATCAAACTCCATAGCTTCTGGACGCATTTGGAATACTTCATCTCAGCATTTATGCTATCTTTTATTTATTGCTTCCACATATTTCTTATCTTCTTTACAAAGCCTTCCGGTCTCTCCGTCTATTACAAAATCACGAATTCCGCCGATGTCAAGGCCAATAATAGGTAAGCCTGTTGACATTCCCTCCAATGCGGCAATACCTAAGCCTTCTCGTTTGCTCGGAAAAGCAAAACAGTCAGCTGACATAAGTAATTCTCGTACATCTGTACGGAAAACCCTGTGAGGATAACTCTTTCCTCTACTCCCAGTTCTTTGCTCAAATTCTTTAGATACTCTTCTAAAGCACCTTTCCCGACAATCACATATTTAACTCTCAGTGGAAGGTCTTGCAATGCTTTGATAATCACCTGATGGTTTTTGTTATCATTCAATTCGCCGACAGAGATGATTACGAAATCATCAAGTCCCCATCCAAACGCCTCTCGCTTTTCCTGCCGTATTACAACACTTAAGAGGTGGCTATACCCCCCGGTACACTTCAAACATTATCTCATTCGTATTACTTAAATCAAAGGTTTTAGCAGTCTTAAAATTTTTTGATGCACAACGTTCTCGAAACGTTTTGTCATTTTTCATACGAGTTATAGCTATAACCATCGCATCAACATCGTTAGGAGCTATACAGCAACCAGACACACCATCTTCTGTATAATCCTTTATGCCATTCACGTTTGCTGAAATGAGTGGGAGTCCCGCTGCCATCGCTTCGAGCGGAGCTATTCCCAACCCTTCTCTAATACTTGGATGTACAAAACAATCAACAGTTTTACATAGTTCATCAATGTCTGAGCGGAATCCCAGGAGTTTGATATGATCTTGAAGCTCGTACTTCTGGATAAGCTGTCGAAATTCCTCTTCCTGTTTTCCCTTTCCAACTGCTAAATATATAATGTTATCAATCGTTCCCTCTTCTTTCATCTTATGAAGAGCTTCAATAACAACTATCTGGTTCTTACGTTCAGAAAGTTCACCAACAGACAAGAGCAAGAAATCATCGCTCTTAACTCCAAGTTCGGCTCTTTTAGCGGCCTTATCACCCTTGCATACAGCAAACTTCTCCGTATCAACTCCAACACCTGGAATATAAACCGTCTTTTTAGCATG
>AUXO011241061.1_pt1 | contig 10681 bp, 6 predicted proteins | sample 768731 | NCBI WGS metagenome assembly AUXO01 (sample SAMN02715735, study PRJNA202380) | gut metagenome | biome: sheep rumen | host: Ovis aries | place: New Zealand: Palmerston North
CGTATGATTAACACTCGTTTTGTTGTCTCCTTTCTTTTGTTCTACACAAAAACTTTTATCTGATTTTATTTTATTTCCGACAGGGCAGAACATGTCCTGTCATTTTCTTTTTTCGGAAAATGACAGGAAATTTTTTATTGTGCTGTCATATTGATGCCGGAAATCCGTCTTATAGGATAAAGGGGGGATTTTTATGGACGATATGCAGATTATCGAGTTATATTTTGCACGGAATCAGGATGCTGTCAAAGAGACAGAAAAAGAATATGGCGCATACTGTTTCAGCATAGCAGAGAATATTCTGCACAATCAGCAGGACAGTGAAGAATGTCTGAGTGACACATGGCTTCGGGCATGGAATGCCATACCACCGAGCCGTCCGGCACGGCTGAAATTATTTCTCGGGAAAATCACACGGAATCTTGCATTTGACCGTTATCGGCAGAAAAATGCTGAAAAGCGCAACAGCAGTTTTGAAGCTGTTCTTGACGAACTTGCTGAATGCGTTGCCAGTCCGGAAGATGTCGAAAAAAGTTTCGATGCAAAAGCACTCCGGGAAGGACTGAACAGTTTTCTGAAAGCACTGCCTCAGCGGGAGCGGCAGATATTTCTGAAACGGTATTTCTATGCGCAGAGTGTGAAAGAAATTGCCAGAGAATATCAGATGACAGCGAATCACTGTACTGTCATTCTGAAACGAGTCCGGAAAAAATTGCAGAACTATTTGGAACAGGAGGGCTTTATATGAAAAAAGAAGAATTATTTCAGGCATTGCATGAAGTGGATGAAGCATTTCTGGATGAGAATGTAACAGAAATCAAGCATTCTACAGGATGGGTCACAGCAGTTTTCAGTATTGCAGCATGTGCGGCACTGACTGCCGGACTGATTTACTTTGTGCCGAAGCCTGCCCGGAATACAGAATCACTTCCGGCAGAAGAAATAAAAGTAATGCATTCTGAAACGACTGTGACGACAGTTGCAGAAACTGTTACAGCCGTATCTGCTGACTGGAACGACAATACGTCTGTAAATGAAGAATATCAGCTTTATGATAATTCTCCGGAAATCATTACAGAAACAACCGTAACCAGTATACCAGTTCTGAAAACGACAACTGTCATGGAAAATACTCATAAAAATTCCGAAAGTGAAACCTCTGCTCTTGTTGTAGAAACTTCCGGCAATCTTGCGCCGACACACCTGCCCTATATCACTACTGAGAACGAAACACAGCCTTCCCCTTCTGTCCTGCCGAATATTCAGGATAATGAGCCAAGGCAGATTGAAACGCATTATTTTGAAACAAAACCGGAAACGACAGTAAAAACCACAACCACTGTCACGACAACAGAACTCCCGAAAGAAACCGAACCTGTAACCGAAGCACCAGAAATTCCGGAATATATACAGAATATTATGTATGAATCAGATGCAGACGGCGGAACAGTTTTCGCCCGTGAAGAAGACGAACATATCGAAATTGCTGTAGAAAACGGCTATTATGCAGAAAGCAAATTTGCAAGTGCTTTAACATATTACCCCGGAAAGAAATACTGGGTATCTATGAAGGTATTCTATCGTGACAGCGATAAAGAAGGCGCAAGTATTGACCAGATACTCACGCTGAACTACGGCATTGATGTCAGAGATTGCCGGATAAATGACGGTCGTTTCCTTGCACTGATTACAGAAGATGACCTGGAAACACTCCGACAGATAGAAAATATGGGCTTCCTGATTGACCTTGCACCGGCAGCAGATATTGAAGATAACGAAATTTATTAAAAAAACACCGTCCGGAATATTCCGGACGGTGCATTTTATGCTTTTAAAAAAGCTTACTTTACATAGAATACCTGTCTGTCAGCAGTCACGTCTTTGTTAGCTGTAGTTGTAACAGCAACTCTGTAGGTATATTTACCTGCGCCGAGTCTGTTGAATTCAACAAATCTGTCAACCTGATTAAGGTCATAGCTCTTGGAATTCGGAGCAACAGATTTGCTGGTAGCCAGTCTGTCATATGCATCATAAACAGCAACAGTCACAGCCTTGATAGTATTGTCAGAAGTGACAACACCCTTGACAGTCACAGGGCTGCCCTTGGAAATAGTCTCCGGAATGTTAGTACCGCCTGTCAGCGTAATGCCTTTGTTGCTCTGGCTGACACCGTTTGTGGAAGCAGCAGAAGTAGCATTGCCAACTGTGAAGTTCTTGTTCACAATAACATAATTGCTGTTATTGGCATTGGTAGCAAATACCATATAAGTATAATTGCCGTCATTCAGCTTATTGAATTCGATGAAATTATCCAGTTTGGAAACATCATAGGACTTTGCATTCGGAACAGCAGTTTTACCGGTCACAAGTTTCTTATTGCTGTCATATACACCAACAGTAACAGAAGTCATGTTGGAAGAAGAAGAATTTACAATTCCTCTGACAGAAAGGCAAGAACCTCTCTTAAGAGTATCCGGAACAGCAGTACCATTTGCAATTGTCATTACATCTGTACCATCAGAAACATTAAATGCCTGATTGACAAGTTCATAATTCTTGTTTGCGCTGTTGCTTGCGATAACTTTATAGTTATAGCTGCCTGCGGTGAGCTTGTTGAACAGAATATCATTGTCAAGCTTGCCGACATTGTAAGTTTTTGCATTAGGCTGTACTGTTTTGCCTGTTACCTGTTTACCGTTGCTGTCATACACACCGACAGTCAGGGATTCAATATTGGAATTAGCAGAAGCCACTGTTCCTTTGACAATCACACACTTTCCAATTCCAAGAGTACTCGGTACAGATGTACCGTTTGCAATAGCGATAGCATCAGAAGCAACCTGACCTTCGCCGACTGTAAATGCTTTATTCACCATAACAAAATTTTTATTAGTGCTGTTGCTTGCGAATACCATATATGCATAAGTACCGTCAACCAGCTTGTCGAATTCAATGTAATTATCCAGTTTGGAAACATCATAAGTCTTAGCGTTCGGGATAGCAGTCTTGCCAGAAACGAGTTTTCCGGTAGTATCATAAATGCCGACTGTCAGTGATTCCAGATTAGAACTTGCAGAAGTCACATTACCTTTCACAATAACAGGCTTGCCCTTCTGGAGTTTAGCCGGAATTTCTGTACCATTTGTGAGTGCAATGGTATCAGTGCTGTTTGCAACAGGCGGATTGACTGCTGTATTACCACCGACAGGCTTTTCTACAGTAGCAGACCCGTCAGCAGAAACTGCAAAAGTCTGGTTTACAATTACCTGGTCTTTATTTGCAGCATTGGTAGCAATTACCTTGTAAGCATAAGTACCATTGTTCAGCTTGTCAAAAGCAACGAAATTATCGAGTTTATTGACATTGTAAGACTTTGCATTAGGCTGAACCGTTTTTCCGGTTACCATATTGCCGCTCTGGTCATAAACACCTACGGTCAGGGAAGTAAGATTGGATTCTGCGGAAGTAACAGTACCCTTGACAGTAACAAACTTACCTTTCTTGAGACCACCCGGAAGGGAAGTGCCGTTTGAGATACTCATAGTATCTGTTGTTTCAGCAACAGCAGCAGGAGTGCTTCCGGCAGCAGTGACAGTAAAGCTCTTGTTGGTCAGCACATAGTTAGTATTCGTGCCGTTGGTTGCAAATACCATGTAAGTATAAGAACCCGGAGCAAGCTTAGCAAAGCCGACATAGCTGTCAAGCTTGGAAATATCATAGGACTTTGCCTTCGGCAGTGCGCTTTTACCAGTTACAAGCTTTCTGCTGGAATCGTAAATACCAACAGTCACAGAAGTGATATTGGAATCTTCCGAAGAAACAACACCCTGCACAGCAACACCTTTTCCCTGCTCAACGCTGTCTGGTACAGCTGTGCCGTTTGTGATAGTAATGGCATCATTTGCCGCCGAAGCGGTAAGAGCAACAGAAGCATTTTCTGTCCGAAGCACAGGCAGAGCAGCAGAAGCTGATGTCACAACAACGGCAGCGAGGACACCGGCAACAATTTTCTGACTATTTTTCATAAAAAACAATCCTCTTTTCTTTCTCTTTGATTTCTTTGGGGACAGCGTGACATCCGTTTCAATTCACACCACAGCCCGGAGAGTTTATGTCTGAGTTATGGCGATTTCTAATTGAAAAAAATAATATGCTTAGACTCCACCCCAATTATAGAATTATTATAACATACTTTTTTTAATTAGTCAATATATGGATTTCAATCTTGTTGAAATTTGACTCCTTGCCTAAAATTTACTGCATATTTCCAGTCATTTTTCACAAAAGAATAAATTAGCAGAAAGCTTGACAAATCTGTCGGATTCTGGTATAATATAAAAAATAAATTTTATGGGAGGCAGTTATGATGGAAGAAAAAAGAATTTTCAATCTGGGCAACATGACACTTCAGGAAACAGCAAATATGCTGGAACAGTATCTGAGTGTGCAGAAACATCTGACAACACAGAAATTTGAAATGAACAGCAGAATTGTGCTTCAGTGTGCTGACAGTGATTCCCATTGGAAACAGTTTATCGGACTGGACGCAGCACTGACAATTGAACTGGCTGAAACAGGAAATAATACACTGACTATAACCATCGGCAACGCCAAATGGCTGGATAAAGTTGGCGCAGCCGCAGTAGGTGCATTGTTCTTTAGCCCGCTGGTAGTAGTCGCCGGAATCGGTGCAGTTCGTCAGGCAGTACTGCCGACAGAAATTTTCACATTTGTAGAAAGCAGACTCGGCACAGCAAAGCAGAATTCCTCTGTCAGAACACAGCCGTCATTTTTCTCACAGCCAGAAGAACCAGAAGAACCGGAAGAAACTATCACATGCCCCTGTTGTGGCAGTCCAATGCTGAAAACTCATGCATTCTGCTCTAAGTGCGGCACAAAGTTATAATTTTCTGCATCATAATTTTTGGAAAAGCCCTGCGAAAGCGGGGCTTTTTTCGCATCAGAACGTATAAAAAGCGTGAAACCGTCTATACTTATTAGCAATAAAAGATACAGGAAAGGCGGTTATTGAGATTATGCAGACAATTATTTATTGTGACAGACAGGCAGACTGCATACCAGTGCAGAACTGTCCGGAAGCCTTGCTTCCGCTGTGTAATATTCCATGGCTGGAATATCTGCTGCATTATATCGAACAGAAAGGTTTTCAAAAAGCCGTACTTCTGGCAGCAGATGAGCGTGTCAGGCGGCTTACAGAGAATATGCACTTAAAAATGCCGGTATATTATGCACGGACATTAGCATCACTTCATGCCGATATGCCAGCATTACTGCTCCGGCGGCTGTGTGTACCGGAGTGGGACATCGGCGAACTGCTTTCTCTTTGCAGTGAAGGAGCAGTAAGAGTAATACAGGCAGACGGCACACCAGCACACGCCGAACTGCATCCGCAGGGTTCTGTACTGTTAGAACCGGAAAGAACTGTAATGGCAGAAAATTCAGAATTCCGGCAGATACACACGCCGTCAGAATACAGGCAGATACAGCACAAATTATTAAACACTTCCGGAAAATTCCGCCGGATACGAATCGGTGAAGGTTCACGCATTGCAGAAACAGCAGTGATTGATGAAGAATCTGTCATTGGCAATGACTGTATTATTGGTGAGAATGCAAAAATATCAGGGTGCAGCCTCGGGAGCGGTGTACAGATTGGCACAGATGTGATTCTGAAAGATTGTGTTATTTGCCGGAAAGCCCTGATTGATGCCGGAACACATCTGGAAAATGCGGCTGTTCCGGAAAATACGGTACTTTGTCCGGATATGGGAGCAGCACAAAGCCGGAAACATGCAGTTTTGCCGGAAGACGGCATCTGCGAAGGACTTCCGAAATGGAACACAGCAGAAACAGCATTGAAAGCGGGGTCAGCACTGACCGTACTGGGAGAAAATATTCTGATAGGTTACAGTCATAAACAGGCAGTAAGTCTGGCAGCAGCAGCGGCGGCAGGTGCAGCAGCACATGGAGCATCTGTCTGGCTTGCCGGAGAATGCGCCCTTTCACAGTTAATCTATCTTTCTGGAATGACTTCCTGTCCGGTAATGCTCTGGATACAGGGAGAACATGTCATTCAGCTGAAACCTTTCTGGAAAGGCGGATTTCCACTGACAGAACAACAGGCGAACCGTGTCTGGCAGGCGTTGGAAGCCGGCACTTGTTCACACATTTTAAAACCGGGCAGCCTGCATCATGCAGAGGAATTTCATGCATTATGGCTGGAATCATGCCGGAAGCTTTTACCGCCGCCGGAATTTGAAATTACAGTCAGCTGCGCCAATGCGGCATTGCGGACAGCCGCACAGGAATTATTTTCAGGCGGAACAGGACAAAGAATTACACTCTCCCTGTCGGAAGATGGTACAAGAGTGTCCGCATTTTCCTCAGAATCGGGCATGATACGGCATGAGCAGCTGTTATTATTATCGCTTTTGTCAGTACAGGAGGAGAAGCAGCCGTTAGCCATACCAGACAGTTTTCACTTATCCGCAGAAGAATTTGCCGCACAGTATCACGGCAGAATCATTCGTGTGCCTCATGCGGAAAGTACCGGAGCAGAACTTTATCAGAAACAAGGTATCTGCACAGACGGGATAAAATTATTTGCACATGTGTTAAGGGTACTGCATCAGCGTCATCTTACTCCGGCACAGGCAGCAGCACTGCTGCCGGAACTATGTACAGTGCAGCATGAAATCACAACTTCTCTCTCCCGTCAAAGTATTGAACAATTACAGCATTCCAATCCGGACACACATATCAGCATTATCATGCCGCCATACAGTAAGCTTGTAAAACTGCGTGTTCATGCGGATTCTGTAGAAACTGCGGCAGAAATCTGCGGTTTCTGGGAAAAAAAACTGCGGCTTCTGGAATCGGAAGAAAACTGAAAAGCCGGGTATGTGTTTTTATAAATTTTATGAAATTTGTCCAATTCTTTCCGGAAGATTCTGCTGTACTCTTGACAAGAAGAAAAATTTCAGCTATAATAGAAGTTAAGTATTGCAGGCTCTCTGAATTCAGGGAGTACGTTTTCTTAGAATATTTCTGATTTTTTGGCTGTATGCCTGAAATAAAGGAAAGCCGCGGGGCTTTCCGTACTTAGTCCGTACTGACAGCATGTGAGCTGTCAGAAAAACAATTGCAAATGATTTACTGCATTTTCCTTCTTCGCATGATTTCAGACATTTCTGTTTTCGATTTACCAGCAGTTCCATGTCAGGAAGGCAGAAATGCAGCATTTGTGCATCACGAAATGAGGTAACAATTGAATACTCCAAACACACACACCAATCGTGGTCAGAGCGAAATAAAGCCGAAAAAATACGCTGTGGCACAGCAACCTGACCAGAAAACCTTCAGACCCCAGAAAAAAAACAGCAGTAAAATGCATGAACAGCACCGTGCGCCAGTACGGATTATTCCGCTTGGCGGTCTGAATGAAATCGGCAAAAATATGACAGTATTTGAATGCAGCAATGATATGTTTATTCTGGACTGCGGACTGGCATTTCCAGATGCCGAAATGCCGGGCGTGGATATTGTCATTCCGGATTTTTCCTATGTAGAGCATCATAAAGATAAGCTGAGAGGCATTGTCATTACACATGGACATGAAGACCATATCGGCGGACTGGCATATTTATTAAAAAAAGTAAATGCGCCTGTTTATGGTTCGGCGATGACAATCGGCTTGATTAAGCACAAACTGGAAGAACATGGAATTCTGAACAAAGTGCCGCTGTACGTCATGGAGGCAAAAAAAACCATTAAAATGGGCTGTATGACGGTAGAATTTATCAAAGTAAATCATTCCATTCCGGGTTCTATGGGTTTGATTATCTACACACCAGCCGGAATCATGATACACACCGGAGATTTCAAAGTAGATTTTTCACCAATAGACGGCGAACGCATTGATTTGGGAAGGTTTGGCGAACTGGGAAACAAAGGTGTTCTTGCGCTGATGGCAGACTCTACAAATGCCGAACGTCCGGGCTATACACCGTCAGAAAGCAAGGTCGGTGCATCGTTTGAGAAACTGTTTGCCAAAGCAGGAAACCGGCGTATTATCATTGCAACATTTTCGTCAAATATTCACCGTGTACAGCAGATTATTAATATGGCAGCAAAAACAAAACGAAAAGTTGCAGTATTGGGCAGAAGCATGGTAAATGTAATGGCAACGGCTCTGGAACTGGGTTACTTGGAAGTACCCAAAAATATTATTGTCGATATCGAGACAATCAATCAGTATCCGCCGGAACAGCTTGTGCTGATTACAACCGGCAGTCAGGGCGAGCCGATGTCCGCACTGACAAGAATGGCAATGCATGACCATAACAAGATTAATATCACACCGCTGGACTTTATTATTTTATCTGCAACCCCAATTCCGGGCAATGAAAAGCATGTGACAAAAGTGGTGAATGAACTGCTGAAATCCGGTGCAGAAGTGATTTATGAATCCATGTATGACGTGCATGTATCCGGACACGCCTGTCAGGAAGAACTGAAACTGATGCTTGCACTGACACGTCCGAAATTTTTCATTCCCATGCATGGTGAATATAAGCATCTGATTAAGCATCAGGGTCTTGCACTGGAAATGGGTGTCCCCAAAGAAAATATTATGATTGCTTCTATCGGCAATGTGATAGAAACAGACGGAAATACCATGCGGATTGTAGGGCAAGTACCCGCCGGACGCACACTGGTTGACGGTCTGGGAGTCGGTGATGTCGGCTCAATTGTACTCCGGGACAGAAAGCATCTGTCAGAAGACGGTCTGATAATTATTATTATCGGAATTCAGAAATCGACAAATGAAATTGTTGCCGGACCTGATATTGTTTCCCGTGGATTTGTCTATGTCCGTGAAGCAGAAGATATGATGGTACAGGCACGCCAGCTTATGCGCCGGACACTTGCAGGCTGTTCCTATGCAGAACTCCGGGAATGGGCATCACTCAAAACAAAGCTGCGTGACCGCATGTCAGAATTTATCTTTGAACAGACAAAGCGCAGTCCGATGATTTTGCCAATTATCATGGAAATTTAAAAAATGCAGATGAAAATCTGCATGAAAGGAGTGTGAGAATTTGAAGCCGAAGTATCAGACAGCATTGTGGGTATTGACAATTCTGCTGCTCTTACTGACAGTGATAGCCTCAGCAGTCCTGTATCATAGGGGTATAAGATATGGTTTTCTGTACAGTTTGCCGGCATTTCTGCTTGCCGCTATAACAGGACTCACACTTCTGGATTCTCACCACAGCCGGATACGCTATATTGCAAAACTGAACCATGAATGCACCGAAGCCGAACTTGCAACATTTCAACAGCTTGACATGGGACTGTGTGTACTGGATGAAGAAGGAATTCTTCTGCATTATAACGATTATTTCAGCGAAAAAATTCTGGATGCAGAAGACATGTTCGGCAAAAAGCTCAGTGCATTTCTGCCACTTGATACAGAAGTAGAATTTCAGGAAATTCACTGGCAGGACTGCTTTTATCAGGTGCGTTCCGTTCCCTACGAAGGAGAAGAAAAACGGCTGACTGCCTTTCTGTGGTCAGATATTACAGAACTGGAACAGACCCGACAGAATTATCAAAACTCCCGTCCGTGTGTGATGCTGATAATGGTAGATAATTACGAAGACCTGATTCAGAACGCCAAGGAAAGTACCCGTCTGGAAATCAGTGCAACAGTAGAAAAACTCTTGGAACAGTTTATTTCACAGACCAACGGAATTTTAAAGCGTCTGAAAAATGATAAATTTATTGCAATTCTGGAAGAAGAACATATCCAGCGGCTGATAGCTGAAAAATTCAGCATTCTGGATGAAGCCCGGAATATCCGTGCAGATGAGAAAAACTGTCTGACATTCTCAATAGGAGTCGGACACGGTGCAGCGACTATGCAGGAAAGTGAAGCATGGGCAGTACAGTGTCTGGATATGGCACTTGGCAGAGGCGGCGACCAGGCAGCCGTAAAAACAGACAGCGGTTTTCGTTTTTTCGGCGGCGTGTCAAAAGGCGTGGAAAAGAAATCCAGAGCCAAAACCAGAATTATCGCCGGAGCAATTCAGGACTTAATTTTAAACAGTGCAAATGTATATCTGATGGGACACAGATTCGGGGATTTGGATTCCATCGGTTCAGCCTGCGGATTAGCCGGCGCAATCCGGCTGATGGGAATTCCGGTGAATGTCGTTGTTGACCCGGAAAAAAATCTTTCCAAACAGTTGATTGCTATTGCAGAAGAAGAAATGGGAAAGGACTTGTTTCTGACACCACAGCAGGCAATTGACACCATCACGGAAGATACTCTTCTAATCATCGTAGATACGCATAACAAAGACATTCTGGAAAGTCTGGAATTATATCAGGCAGCGAAGAAAGTAGTCGTGATAGACCATCACCGGAAGACTGTCAATTATGTAGACAATGCTGTTGTATTTCATCATGAGCCTTACGCCTCATCAGCATGTGAGATGGTGACAGAACTAATTCAGTATTTCAAGCTGAATGCAGAAGTAAATGCCTGTTGTGCAGACTGTCTGCTTTCAGGGATAATGCTGGATACAAAAAATTTTGTGATGCGGACAGGAGTCCGGACATTTGAAGCGGCGGCATATCTGAAAAAAATCGGTGC
>AUXO011095603.1_pt1 | contig 10680 bp, 16 predicted proteins | sample 768731 | NCBI WGS metagenome assembly AUXO01 (sample SAMN02715735, study PRJNA202380) | gut metagenome | biome: sheep rumen | host: Ovis aries | place: New Zealand: Palmerston North
CAGAACCGGCATGCCATAATAGTAAATCTTAATCATCGTCATCTTTCGCCCTCCTTTCCATTTCCTCAAAATAATCACATAATTCTGTTTCGTCTTCGCAACATATGCTCATATCGTGGCAATTCTGCATGGACAGATAGCAGTCATTACAAGTATATCCTTTTTGTTCAGCCTCCCATCTCATCATCGTCATCGTTTGTCCTCCTGTTCCACGCTTCGATAGCCTCCTCTTCTTCTTCGAAATACCATGTTGTCGGCATGAAACTGTTTATGCAGTCACTGCATTCAACGTAAAGTCCATTCAATGGGCAAGACGGGCAGAGCTTCAATTCAGTTTCGTTCGTCATGCTTTCCCTCCTCTCCACAAATCCTCTACATACTCCTTCGCTTCCTTCATCGTGCCCATCCGCTTGATTTCCTCGCTGCCCCGGAGCACAACAAAGCTGTTGACGATCCGGTTCGGGCTTTGCACCCGCCTGCTCTCGATCTCGTACGGCGTCCCAATCCCTCCGTACCAGTCCGAGCGGCTGCCGTCCGACTTGTAGTTGTATCCGGTCTTAACCCATCTGATCATTTTTCTCCCTTTCCTTCAGTGCAGCCAGAAGGGCCGCCTGGCTTGTATCTTTATGCTGCAATGCCCGCATGACCTGCTCGTCCACGGTGCCCTCCGCGATCAGATGATGAATGATCACCGGTTTTTCCTGCCCTTGTCTGTACAGTCTGGCATTGGCCTGCTGGTAGAGCTCAAGGCTCCATGTTAAGCCGTACCACACGATGATGTGCCCACCGTCCTGCAGATTCAGGCCGTATCCCACGCTGGCCGGATGTGCCAGCAGGACCGGGATCTTCCCCTCATTCCAGTCCCTTATGTCCCCGGAGCCGTTCAGCTCCTTCGCTTCGGGGATCTCTTTCTTGATGGCATCGATGTCGTGCCTGTATGAGTAGAAGACCAGTATGGGCTCCTGGGCCGTATCAGCAATCTCCGCCAAAGCCTTTGCTTTCCAGTCGTGGACCATCGCAACAGCGCCACCCGCGGTATAGACAGCCCCGTTGGCCATCTGAAGGAGCTTCGTCATGACTGCCGCCGCGGACAGGGCCACTACGTCCTCGTTCTCGATCCGGACCAGCTGCTCCTGCTCCATCTGCTTATACTGTGCTATCTGACTGTCGCTCAGCCGGACCGGGATCACGTTATCGATCCGCTTCGGAAGCTTGAGATAATCGTCTGCTGACATGCTGACACATATATCACGGATCTTCTGCTCTATGGCCTTCTGCGCCCCCTTGACCGGAAGCCACTTATAAACGACATAGCCGTTCCGGGCGCCGGCGGTGAAATACCTGTCCCTGTAAGCTCCAAGCGTCAGCCCGAGGCGCTGCCCCCTGTCCAGAAGGTATATCTGCGCCCACAGGTCCATCAGTCCGTTTGGGCTCGGCGTCCCTGTCAAGCCGACGATCCTGTCCGCTCTGGGAATATACTTCCTAAGCGCCCGGAAGCGCTTCGCCTGCGGGTTCTTGAAACTGGACAGCTCATCAATGACCACCATGTCAAATGGCCATGACTTGGGATACTGCTGTGTCAGCCATACCACGTTGTCACGGCCTATGACATAGATGTCGGCGTCGGTGCTCAACGCTGTTACCCGCTGCGACCGGGTCCCAAGCACCTTGCTGATCCGAAGATCCTGCAGATGGTCCCATTTAGCGTGTTCCCGGCTCCAAGTATCCTCGGCCACGCGCTTCGGCGCTATGACGAGCACCTTGGAGACCGCGAACTCTTCCATGATCAGACGGCGGACCGCCGTCAGCGTTATGACGGTCTTCCCGAGGCCCATGTCCAGGAACAGCCCGACAGCCGGCAGCCGCATGATCATGTCAATCGCCCGCTTCTGGTATTCGTGTGGTATGAACCTCATTCGCCGCCTCCCTTCTAAGGAATCGTTCGAGTTCCAGCCTGCCCTTCACTACTTCGACGCTCTGTCCTAGCTTCCGGATCTTTTCGATCTGTATCCTCTGTACCGGCCTCAGCGCCCCTCCGTCTGCTTTCAGTTCAACAAATACTACCCGGCCCCCCGGGAACATCACGATCCTATCAGGCACTCCATCATTGCCAGGACTCGTCCATTTGTACGCTTCGCCGCCCATCCTCCGGACTTCACGTACCAGTTTCTTTTCGATGTCTTTTTCCCTCATGTTCACAACTCCACAACCACAAGTCGAGATTTTCTATAATACGTGTATATGCGTGTGTATACGCCTGTTTACGCGTGTTATTACCCAAAATTCAAAACAATTCATAATGAACTTGTGAAATTTGTGAAACTTGTGAAAATCCCGCATAAATACTGGGCTTTTCACATTCACAACTTTATTCACAAGTTCGACTTGTGAACGTCCAAAAGTCCATCTTCAACCAGGACTTGTGAACTAAAATTCACAAGTCCATTCACAAGTCTCACCGTCTTGTGTACACTCTCTGATGACCGTAACCGGGTACTATGACAGTCTGTCCTGTCCTTTCCCACTCCTGAAGCCGGGCCATGATAGCCGCGATCTCGTAAGCGTCCTGCCGCTTCCACGCGCTCTTCGGCCTTCCCCAGCATTCGCAGAAGATCTCCCTCGCGCATACTTTCATCCGCCGCATGGAGCCGCCTTGCTTCTTCGGCTCCAGATTGTCCCGTTGCTGGAAGTAATCCATACGTTCGGTGACGTCCCAGTCGTACCAATCCTCCGGAAGGAGAGTGTCAAGATACTCTATGATCTCGCCTTCACGGTCATCGTATTCGATTGCTTCCTGCTGCATCTTCGCGGCTTCCTTCTCCATTTCCGCATCCAGGAAGCTGTCCTCGCCTCCTGCCTGATAGAAGAGGGCTTCCGCCCATATCTGCGCCCGGGTCTCCTCAGTCATATCCCATACCGAGAGCCTGCCGCCTTCGACCGGTACCGGCCAGAATCGCCGGTTCCCCGTCGTGTCCCGGAGGAAGCCGGTCGTGCTATTGGTCGTCCCGCAGATGATAGCTGTCCTTGGGCGCCTTTCGACCACCCTGCCGTACGCCGGCCTGTACTCGTCGATCTGCCGGGAGAGGAACCCTTTCAGCACGTCCACGTCCGCTTTCCTTGTGCCCTGCATCTCGCCGATCTCCATGATCCAGACGCCCTGCAGCTTCTCAGCCGCGGTCTTGTCCCTCGTGTCCGCCAGAGAGAGGCTGTCACTGAACCAGCTCCCGCCCAGCTTCCGGAGCAGCGTGCTCTTGCCGATCCCCGGCTTGCCGTCGAGGACCAGGACAGTATCGAACTTGCACCCGGGCTCCAGCACTCTCTGGATCGCTCCGATCAGGGTCTTCCTGGTCACTGCACGCGTGTACGGAGTATCTTCCGCGCCCAGGTAGTCTATTAACAGGGTGTCCGCTCTTGGCACGCCGTCCCATTCCGGGAGTCCCCTTATATAATCCCTGAGCGGGTTGAAGCGTCTCTCGTCAGTGATTGCCGTGAGCCCTTTCTGGAAGAGCGTGTCCGGGAATTTGCAGTAATTATTTGCCAGATAAAGATAGAGCTGGGCCGAGTCGGCTTCTCTCCAGTATTTATCAGGCCTTTTCCACGGCAGCTCCTGCGACGCTTCTATGGCGTGGCTGAGCTCGTTGCTTGCGATGCCTTGGATGAGAGGATCTCTCCTCAGGATGGTCATCAGGTTGAGTGCCGTCGCCTGTACTGCACCGGATTTGTCGCATTTCAGTTCTGCTTTCCAGCTGTCGTCGTCCACATCAACAGGACCGTCGAAATCCTTCGCCGCCTCTGCGGCCCTTTCCCTGAAGAGCGTCAGCTTTGTGGCCTCGTCATCTCGTATGAGCTCCTGCATGGCCTTATAGCTCGGAAGCTTGCTGGTCTGCTTTTCTTCTGATCCCTCGTCCATATCCCCGAACTTATGGATCCTGACGAGGTCGAAGGCGTTGCAGAGCTGCCCGCTTGCAGGATCCGTCGAGTGATTCGAAAATGCGAACAGATCGCCGTCATAGATCACAAGGCCTGCAGCGGAGGACCCTGCTGCGTAAGTGTACCGGTCGCTCCTGGCAGTCGGCGTATAGACGTCCGGAAGGAACTTCTCTATCGCCGCCGTGATCGTATATGTCCGGCAGAAGGCACCGATCAGTCCGGTCTTGGCTGTCGGGTCTCCCTGCTTATCGGCCATCTTTTTCCGCATGCCTGTCATCCTGGAGGATTCCGGCCAGAAGCTGGCATCTGTCCAGTCGGGGTATTCCGAGAGCACGTCGTCAGCGCACAGGAACGGCTCATCCCGGTATCTGAAGAACGGTTCAACGTCTCTTGAATGGCTCGGCCAGTACATCAGTCTGGTCGGCTGGAAGGTCGTGTCGTCGAAGTAATCTATGCCGATGTGCTCAGCTACCTTACGCGCTATCGCCTCATACTCATCCGGTGACACAGGGCGGTCCAGCGGCATGATCAGACGGTATCTGGGCTTTTTCTCTGTATGCTTATGCGTCGAATAGACCGCCATCGCGCCAACGACATCGAGGTTCCCTTCCAGCTTTTCCCAGAACTTGTCAGGTGGGAAATCCAGATCCAGCGTCAGGATCTGCCGTTCAAGCACATTCCCGTTCTTTCTGTGTCCGTCCTTCAGATGTCCGCCCACAAAGCCGCCGATGTCCTTTATCTGGCTCTGCCTGTCCTTGGACATGTTCATGTATTCGGCGTGGGTCTCAGCCGTCATGATCGACTCTGAAAGCTTCTTCAGCAGGACTCCCCACATGATGACCTTGTTCTTCCAGTCCGTAGCGTAACGGCTGCGGCCTTCCGATATGATCAACCGGCCGTCGTTATCCGGCCGCAAAGAGCCTTCGCTTATATTCGTAACCTTTTCCTGCCGCATCCCATTGCTTCCTCGCTTTTTTGTTCTCATGCCTCCGGACATATTCATCCGCCTGTTTCAGCGTGTCCTGATCAGCGTACTTCCAGATCTGCTTGAACAGCTTCCGCGCATGGTCCTGCCGGAGGGCTATGCCGCTCTCATAATGCCAGACGCCATCCACGCAGCACCGTACCGTCTCTCGGACACCGCAGGACCTGCAGATCTCGGCTAAATTGATATCCATTGTCCACTGTCCGGTGCTGGTATAATCTCCGATATGTACGATCAATGCTTTCTCCTTTCCTTTTCTCTTTCCCGCTGGGCCTCATTGCAGCTTTCGCAGATGCACATTCCGAACATACCGGACTGGTCATAAATCTCCCGGGACGTGTAGCCATCTCCGTATGGGATCTTCTTTCCGCAACAGGCGCAGTTGATCTCCACGTCCATGTCGAGAGCCAGACTGCAGACCACCCAGCTGTCCGGGCACTCGTATACTTCATATTGTTCCCTGACTGGGTCCCATTTCTTCAGCACCTTTCCCATTTATCTCAGTCCTTTCTGTAGAACGGGGTCTCGTACCCGTCGCCTTTTAAAGGAAGGCCCGGTGCCCAGTCAATCGGCTCGGCCATCATGGCATTGATCCGGTCGAGTGCCTCCTTATCTTCATTCGGCACGTCTACTATCATTTCGTCATGTACGTGCATGACGATCCGGTAACCGGCCCCGCTGACCCTTGTCATAGTCACTGCCAGGCAGTCCCTCGCGATGGCCTGGACGATGTTCTCCACGATCTTACCCCCGTATGTTTCCACGTCCGCCCATTGTTTTGTTGTCTGATTGACTCCTTTGTAAACGATGGACTGCCTGCCCCTGTCATCCTGCGCCAGTCTTGTCTCCCAGTAGCAGAGCTTCCTTCCGCTGGGGAGCCGGATAAACAGGTTCCGGTTCACGTAGCTGAACGTGATGCCGTTCCGGATCCGGACCGGCCTGTGCTCTTCTATAGCTGTTCTGGCAGCCATTTCGGCCTGACGCCACAGTTTCACGATCCTTGGATTAGCCGAACGCCACTGGTCTACTACCGACTGCAGTTCTTCCTCGGGAATCGTCCCTCCCTTGTCCATCTGTTTCATGGCTCCGACGCCGCCCTGATAGCCGCAGGCCAGCTCAGCGACCTTGCCCTTCTGGCGAAGTTCCCCATTGACGCCGTGCTTCACGACCGGGACGTGGTACATCTGGCTCGCTGTCTCGCAGTAGATATCCTTCCCATCCCGGAACGCCTGGAGACGCCATTCCTCTCCGGCGACCCAGCTGATCACACGCGCTTCGATGGCGGAAAAGTCCGATACTACGAAGCGGCATCCCTTTGAGGGGATGAAAGCCGTCCGGACCAGTTCCGAGAAAACAAAGGACGTTTCGCCGAATAGCGTCTGCAGTGCATCGAAGTCGCCCTCACAGACCAGTTCTCTCGCGAGGTCGAGATCCGGCAGGGTATTACGCGCCAGGTTGTGCGTCTGCACCAGCTTGCCCGCCCACCTGCCCGACCTGTTGGCCCCATAGAACTGCAGGATGCCCCGCAGGCGGTCGTCCTTGCATGTCGCCGTGAGCATAGCGCTGTATTTGGCAACGGACGTCTTGCCGAGCGCCTGGCGGATCTCAAGCATCCGCCGCACGTTTGCGGGGAGATCGCCGCTCAGCAGTTTTCCGAGGTCGTCCTTGCGGAGCTGCGTCACATGGACTCCCTGCTCTGAGAGCCAGCCCTTGAGCTGTGTAAGGCTGTTAGGGTTCGGAAGCCCTGTCAGCTCCCTCGCTTCCTGCGCCAGCTCCTCCCGTCTCTGTGTGTCGTAGCCTACGATTTTCTCGACCATAGGGATGTCGACCCTTACACCATCATCGTTCATCCTCTGGTCGAGGGACCACAGGTCCTGCTCTTCTTTGGTCGTCTCATAGATCGACAACCTACGCAGGATCTCCTGTTCTGTAACTACGTCCTGCCTGTTGTAGGACAGGTACAACTTCCATTTTTCCGGATCATGCTCCGGAAGGTTCCTGGTCCTTCCGTTGTTGGATTTTGTCGGCTTGCATGGTTTGGAGAAGTACTGTATCAGCGCTTTTCCCTGCGGATCCTTCAGCTTGTCCGCCGGGAGGCCCATGGCGATGCCGACATCGGCGAGGCCTCTCGGGAGCCCCAGCGTCAGCGCCTTGACCATAGTGCACCGCCACTGCTCCGGGGGCATTTCCTCTTCCAGCGCAGCGGCCAGACAGGTGCGTTCGAAATTGGCGTTATAAGCGGTCTTGACAATGCCGGGATCGGTGAGGGCGTCGAGGAAGTCCCGCGGCCAGCATCCTGGGCGGGTACAGTCGTGGACCTTTACCTCTTCCTCGTCGTCGAACTTATAGCCGATGATCAGCACTTCGAAATCCGGTGATTCCGCGTATGCGTACACGCCAGCGCTTGCCAGATCTACGGAAGAATATGTCTCGATGTCAACGCCCATCACCTTGTGCATCAGAAGTCATCCTCATAATCGTCTTCGAAATCATCAGCAAAATCGTCTTCAGCAGAAGCCCTGCTGCCGCCCAGGCGCTCGCCTTCCGACAGCTTCTGGACATTATTCAGCGCTGCACCGATGCCATTTGAGCTCTTGTTATATGGATAAAATGTGATAGAGGCTCTGCCATAGCATCCGGAGTAAATCTCTTCCGGGTCCATGATCTCCACCTTTTCGGCATCCACGACGCCCGGTCTGCTGTTGCTCTTCGCTGTCACGAACCAGCAGTCGGCATATTCCGGATTAGTATCGGCTTTGTCATCGCCGTCCTGCAGAGGATCCCAGAGCTTGCTGGGCTTCCTGCCGTTCCATTTGCTCTTGATCCCATCCTTGATCGCTTCCTCGACCGCCGCGCGGATCTTCGCTACCGTCTTCTTATCGCTCTTCGGGATCAGGAGTGTGATCTGGTATTTTCCGTCTTCTCCGTTGAAGCTCTTTTTCTGGAATACGCTGACATAGCTGAATCTGACTTTGCCTGTAATGACTTTTGTGCTCATATTTCTTAATCCTCCTTAAAATCTTCTGCTGCTGAATTGATCTCTCTTCTCTTGTCTGACTCCGGCACAAGGACCGGCTTCCCAGGCGGTTTGTGGATCAGGTCTCCGAGGACCTCCGTCAAGTGCTTCTTGCCTACCAGCTTTTCCATAGCTGTGATACCGTAGAGCTTGCGTTCGTAGAGCATGGCCTCGTCGTATCCGGCGTCCATGAGGGCCTGTGCTACCTTAAGGTCGTCCGTATACTTCCGGACGCTCCGTCCTTCTACCAGCTTCCAGCCGGCGAACTTATGCCCGTTCTTGGCTTCCTGCAGTGCGTACTCCTCGACTTCCTTCGCCCACTTGGCAAGACCTGCTGCCCTCTGCAATACTTCCCCGATCTCCTCGTCGGACAGGAGCGGCGGTTCCTCAAAAGCGAAATCTCTCCTCGCCAGTTCCAGCTGTTTCTCTGCCCTTACCCTGCACACCTCCTTAGCAGGGCACCACCGGCACCAGTCGCCAGCCTCGATCTCCCCAGTCCCGTCCATGGCGGCCTTCGCTTTGGGCGCTACTTCTGTCTCTGCCCATCTGAGCAGGTCAGCCAGGGGAACGATTTCGGAACTCACGTGGTCCAGCCTAGGCTGAATGATCGTCATCCGCACGAGCTCTATGTCGTACAGATCCCCAAACAGGGCCGCTGCTCCCAGTCCGTACAGCCTCAGCTGCGGGTTCCCCTGCGCCTCCACTTTGACCCCGGCGCCGTATTTAAGGTCGAAGACCTCTATGGTGTTGTCCGTCAGGATCACAGCGTCCGATGTGCCGAATCCGTCAGGTACCCAGCTGTCCAAGCGGAATGCCTGCTCCACCAGCACTTCCGGATCGTCTGTGACATTCATTGCCTCCTGGATCCTTTCGACATAGAAATCTGTTGCCTCTTCCATCTCACCGGAGTACAAAGGTCTCCGCCTTATGTCCGCGTGTATTCCTTCGTACTCCTCCGGTTCAAGATGCAATGGGTCATTCTCGTCTATCAGAAAGGCTCTTACCTTCAGTTCCGCGAGTTCGTGCGCAAGGGTGCCTTCGGCGGCGTATTCTGATAGCTTCTCTGGCCTGCACTGATCTTCCAGTGCGATAGATCCGGGGCAGTGCATCCAGCGCTCCGCTTTGGACGCGCTGCACTTTGCGTGTAATTTAGGCATTGAGCATTTCCTCCGCTTCTTCTTTGAGCCCCGGAAGATCTTCCGGTTTCACTTCGGTCAGTGAGCCGGCTCCGCGTTTAGCAATCAGTTCTTTGGCTACATTTCGACCTACTGTCTTATTCAGCTTGGTCATGATCTTACGAACCTCCGTCACAGTGACTGCAGGTTTCTGAGGCTCTGCGGGTTCCCGAGGCTCCGCAGACTTTACGTCTTCCTCAGGTGCGGGCTTCGGATCAGCGGGCTTTTCGTCTTCCTGACGCGCCGGTTCCTGTACCTTCCCGCCATTCTCTTCGGGGCTTCTCCCGATGCCTCTGGCGTTCGCCCGGGCAAGAAATTCAAAAAACTCGTTGCAGTTATCAAAATCTACATGGATACGCATTTTTTATCTCCTCTCTTTCTTCATAATTACTTGCTTACTGCACCGCTAATCGTTGCCGCAATCTTCGCGAATATGAGATTGGCGACTTCCTGAGCGTCGACCTTGACGATCTCAGCGTTCGAGATTCCGAGCTCGATCTCAGCTGCCCGGACATCGAAGTCGGGAACGAATTTCCCCATGTTCTCATCATTGAGAGTTTCCCGATACTTCATGTAGTCAGTGAGCGCCGCGCTCCGGATCTGCTCCGATTTCCCTGACCCTCTGAATGTGTATGGTCCGTACCGCTTGCCGTTTCCGGTGAGCTTGTGGATCTCCCTGAACACCCTGCTGATAAAGGCGCTCCCGACCTGCAGCTCTTCGGCAGCGGTGGCCTTGTCCATGTACTGCCGCATATGTTTTCCTCTCTTCATCTCGCTTTTTATTTACTCATCCTCGCTATTAGCTAGCTTTTCAGGCAAAGAAATATCGTCCAACGTGCAACCATACACTCCGCAGATATTTACAAGCTGCACGGCGGTCGGCGATGTGATGTTACTTTCCCAGTTCTGCAGAGTCCTGGACGTAATATGCAGCTTCTCGGCCGCCTCTGTAAGTGACAAGTTCGCATTAACGCGAAGTGCTTTTATTGTTACTTTCATCTATACCTCCTTCTTAATGATCTTCTACGGCCTCGATCAACAGCGTCAAGAACGCGTCGATCGCAAGCACGACCTCAAGTACCACCGGCCTCAGCTCGAACGTTAGTGCCGCGGGAGCGTTGACCAGCAGAGCCACGATAAAAATTAATCGAATTGTTTCCATCACTTCCCGCTCACCTCCGCAATCACTTCCCTGAGCCGTTTCTTTTGGTGCTCGGTCAGGTCATGCCGCTTGCCGTCCAGGATGTAGTATGGTGCATCTGAGTAGGGCTCAGCGATGTCCGAGGCGTATATGATGCCGTCGCAGGCTGTATTGATATACGCCCGAATGCCGCCCTTGACCTGCACCACCCGGATGCTTATCGTCTTCATGCGCTCCCTCCCTTCTGCTCGGGATGCTTACCGGTGTATACATGGCCTGCCGAGCTCCGGAGTATCGCGGCGCAGATGTGGTCACGGGTCTGGCACTCGTATGCCTTTAAGCGGTTGGAGACCTCTTTTGCAGGGATACCTGCTTTCTTGGAGATTTCCGCGATGGACGCCCCACATCTCCGCATCCGGACTATGTCAATCGT
>AUXO014641572.1_pt1 | contig 10679 bp, 7 predicted proteins | sample 768731 | NCBI WGS metagenome assembly AUXO01 (sample SAMN02715735, study PRJNA202380) | gut metagenome | biome: sheep rumen | host: Ovis aries | place: New Zealand: Palmerston North
CACCCCACCTTCCCAGCTTCAAGAGCGTTCACAGTCTTACTCGTGCTATCATTTTCAACATTTCCCCCTTTTAAAGAATCCGAGGGCGACGAATTCGAAGGCGACACGTCCGAATTAGACTCAGCATCAAGTTTAGGAGAAGTTGAATTACCAGAATCGCAAGCCGTAAAAACAAGTGCCGCGATAGCCACAGACAGGAATACTTTTTTTATCATATAACCCTTTAGTTTTACAAACCCTTATCTTTACGCCCTCCATTATTGAGTGCAGCGGAAATGCTTGCATTTCCATTGCCGAAGCGTAGGGGTTTCTCAAAATATACACTAATCTTATGCAAAAGACAAGAAACCCTATAAGACGGCCTTACTCAAACGATCCTAGAATTGAAGCGATATTTCAACTCGTTTCACAACCATTGTAGAATAAATAACGTAAGTTCCATATTTTCGTAAAAACAATTTAATTCATCATAAATAAGATGTTTTGGAGTTCCGGTTTTTGAAACACTAATTTTCCACCTATTGGAAATAAAAACACGGGTTCATATTTTTGGCAAGCGACATATGCAAAAAGGAACCCTCATGACAGAATCCCAAACACCGACAATTGAATGCAAAGCATGCAACCGCAAACTCCATTTTCCCAAGATAGACGTAAAATCCATTAAATACTGCCCTTATTGTTCCGCTAGAATCAACCAGTCCATCGAAGACTTCCGCGAAAAAATCAAGAAATCAGTTTCATCATACATCAACATATTCGGCCGCGATTTTGTTATAAACACAATCAAGGGGATCGAAATTTCCAAGCCATTCGACGCCAAAGCCAGCATTATTAACGGTTTCTTTGAAGACCCTCGTGATGGAGAACTCTACAAGACGGTCTGTATCGATGGTACAGAATGGTTCGCCGAGAACTTCAGGTTCCGCTGCAAAGGTAGCTTAATTCTCTCGGACAACCAAAGCAATCTCAAAACCAAAGGAAGATTGTACACATACGAGACAGCCATGGAATACGTCCCTGCAGGCTGGCGCCTCCCCACCACAAGCGAATGGGAAGCACTAATTCAATTCGCAAAAGACAACACCGGCAACGCCACGGCGTCGCTCATGCACAAAGACAGCTGGGATTGCACCGACACCGTTGAGCCAACGGACGATTTCGGATTCGGAATCTATGCAGCGGGCTACGCAGATGACCTAGACGAAGACATCTACGCCGAAGACGATTCCTACAGCGAGATTTCTGGTTTCTGGGCAGACAACACCCTAGACTACAAAAGCCTCGCTCCCGTCGGTATCAACAGCTACTTCATCAGCGATGCAGGCTGGAAACGATATTACAAATCCAAGGACTACAGCCTGAGCGTAAGATTTGTACGGCAATAACACCATCATCACACCCTGCGTTATCCCGGCAGGTTACCCACGGGATATTTTTTAAAGCATAGGTTCGTGATTTGAGCCCTTTATCGGGTGCTTTTGATAAACATAGTTACATTAATAAACAAAATTCTAATACACATTAATGAGTTTTAATAAGATATAATCAAATTTCTAGTCAACTATTCTACTTTGGATTATAAAAAAACACAGAAAAATTTAAAATTCTTTTTTTTTCACATTATACTATATAAAAATCCTGCCGTTTTTTTTCAGATTGAGCTATGGCATTTTTCAAATTAAACTTCATTTGTAAAGGAGACCCATATGCTAGACTTGCCAATAATATTGGGTAAATACACCCGCGATAAAAATGAAAAAGATGATGATGACGAAGAAGATGATGATTAAAAAAGCCTAGGTTTTCCACTCATTTTTCACCTAGACACTTTTGATAAAGCGCATGGAATCATAATCCGTGTGCTTTTCTAATTTTCTTCAAGAAAATGACGCCAGTTTATATGCCTCCAGTCAACTTTTTTTTTCATTAATTCCAATTTAGGCAACCAAAACTTAGTCCCCTCTTTCCAACAACCATCTTCATCCTTCCATTTGTTTGAATCTTGTAGACCCGAAAATTTCTCATCCTTAAGAAAAGAATGTTCCATAAGGTCAGCACATAGAGAATTTTCCCGAGTTGTTACCGTAACCAAAAATTTATAGATTGCATCAAGCTTATTGTGAAAGCCTCGAGACCCGCCCTCTCGTTTAGGCATTTCCCTCAAATAGGTTTTCATTCTATCGTCGGAGCAGCATTTCTGTTTCTCTTTATCAAGCGCACATTCTAACAAATCATAGAATTTATTCACATCGTTGCAATAAATCTCATTCGCACGAATCCATTTTATACATGACATTGCATATTGAATATTCGTATAAGATAAAACCTTTTCCCTTTTGTCTAAAAAACCGATTAGTTCACACATCGTTTCAACGTCTTCGATTCTTTTGTTTGCTTCTTCTGTTTCTTTTTGTTCTAAAAGATATTTTTTTGTCCTAAGTTTTCCCCATTGGTTAAGCAAAGTATCCTGCGATTTTAATTTCTGTTCACATGTTTCAGCATAATCTTCAAAATAATCCTTTTTTACATCAGAATCGACCTCTTCTTCAACAAACTTGAATATATCATGGACATTAGCTATCGCATGTCCAAGTTCATTAAGCAAATGTCGTATTTCCATAAGTTCACGATCTTTTTTTACTTCATTTGATTTCTTAAGTCCGACAACATTATAACCCTTCTTCTCTAAAACGTCACCATCAGGAACATTCTTTAATTCAGGCCATATTTTTCTAGCATTTTCTGCGAACTCTTTGTTCGCAAGATAATCTCTCAATTTTCCAAGAACTATTACGACCCTTGGCTTTAGAATTTCTAGGAGCCTACAAAGAACAAACGCCTGAATATCTTTTATTTTATCATCATTTTCTTTGAATTTGAATTTATATCGGAAATATGCTGCATCTTTGAGAAAATCATCTGTATACTCGTCGTTTATTTTTTTTATTTTTTTTCGATTACTTTTGTTACGCAAAGCCCCTACAAATTCTTCATCTCTCTCATCCTTTTTTCCTTCCGTATTTCCAACAACAAGGATTCCTCCTATTCCAAAATTGTCTGGAATGTAAAAAGGACTTTCTCCTTTTATATGCCCAGAAAGTTTAATGCTTTTCTGCCGACCACAGTATTCTTTCGGGACTTTCATATCCTTAATAAGTTTGATTATCCTTTTATACTCTAATTTTTTTTCCTGCGTCAACAACATAAGCAATTTCCTCTATTTTTGGAAAAAATAGCCAATTTTCGTTTTGAACGAAAAAATTTCGGTTAAAACGATTCTTTTTTTTGAACTAAAAATCTTTGAAAGAGAGGCTATTTTAGGTAATTTTGGAATACAACGAAGCGCTAAACGGAGCATAACAGCTTATTTTGGAAGAAATAACGCATAAGTCCCCAAGTTCTTCGCAAGCAAAACCCGATACCCCCTGGAAAGGCCCCCAAAGCCCAAGGATAGCCCTTGCTACCCTATCTCGAGTGTTGTCTAAAAATCAAAAAAGGATGTTCTATATGAAAATTTTCCCGATTTTCGCTCCAAAAGGCAAAACAATGCATGCAACAATGCCGATTTACCACATCTAACAAAGGAGTACAACATATGCTGCTAATTGCCGTAATTATCATTGACACGCTAATTGACTAACCCACCACCAATAACCAAACACTAAACAAAGGAGCAAAAAATGTTCGAAGCTGTTATAACTCTGGTTGTTCGCGAAATTATCAAAGAAGTTGCGAAGAGTCTGTAATTATGAACCGTCTAATTCAGAATACAGTCGGCACCTGCCATGACCCCACATGTCAGCTTTGTTGCGGAAGCACTGCCATCGAAAATCAATCTGCCGTTCTCTGGGATTACTTGGAAAAGGTTCTGGATTTGATTGAACTTGAACGATTGCGAGGCAACTTAACTCCGCTTAAGCTGGCTATCGTAGGGCGAGACCCCTATCCCGAAGGCGCGATAGGCATCCCGTTCGCAAAACCGACCATTTCGCAAACGGCAAGTTCCCTCTCGGGAGGCAAGATATTCCAATCTCTTGGCATCGACGTTCGCTTTTGGCGAGGAAGAGATGTCAGGATGCTTTTTGAAAAACTGCTCAAGCTGCGTATCGTGTTTTTGAACGCATCATATGTTTTCTTGGGTAAAGGCCCTCTTGCGCAGGGAAAGCATGGATTATTCCTCCATTGTGCAAATACGGCAAACTCGGCTATTATCAACAACACCGAGCAAATCGTTTTGTGCGGAGAGGCTGCCAAAGGGTACAAATGGGCCAATGGCTTGACGACAAAGGCCGTTTTACCTCGAAAATTTCACTGTGCGCCCCATCCTTCTGCTAGGGTGTACAATCGCAACGAAACAGAGTTTCAAAAATACTGGGCTCCTAGAGCGCTTGTCAATATGTTCGGTCTTCAGAACGAAATATTGGCGGTAAACCACGAGCTATAAACATCAACTAACAACAGGAGAGAAAAATGGCTATTGAAACCCTCGCCGTTTTCACGGCAAAGAAAATCGTAGTAGACGCTGCGCCCATCGTGGCGACAGCAGTCGCAACCACTGTAACAAAGGAGATTATTGACCACTCCGACGAGATCGCTGATATCGCCAAACAGGTCGTTTGCGCGCCCTTCGAAATCGCCAGTAGCATTCTTGACACGCTGTTCAAATAATCACCCCGCTCGTCAAATTTTTTAGCAAACAAAAATACTTTATAAAGCCATCCTTGCGGACGGCTTTATTCGTATATAGAACGTAATGTTAAAGCATCGGTTCGTGATTCGACCCTTTTGTCGGGTGTTTTAAGCAACGAGCGTGTGTCATCGCAAAAATCGACGGGAAAGAAATCCCACAAAACTTGCAAATATACCTAGACTTTTCACCGCCCTCATAAACACCATGAGGAAGATTCTTCCCATTTGGATTGTTCAGGCACCGAGCATTCGTCAGGGCAAATACACTTGCAAAGGCAACACCGCAATATTTACAGTAGAATTTGGACATAGATTATTCCCTAAAATTTCACCAAGAGCACATCCATGGCATCAGTTTTCAAGATGAGTCACAAACACCTTATTAAATTCTGCCGTTGCATTATGAATTGCCTTAGATTCTGTTTCCGACGAGAGGAAATCTTCATCTATGTTCTTGATTCCTTGATTTTCAAGCCATTTCCTTTCTAATTCATATAAAACCGAAATCTTATCCTCTGGATATTTTTTACAAAAATCTGTCACCAAAGTCAAAGAGGGTTTCACCAACACAACACCGTATTTCTCTTGCAGTGGTTTAACAGCACTAATGGAAAGTCCTTTCTCAATCCGTTCAGATTCAATTAGATAACCACAGTATTTTTTTTCAAACGCCCGAATCACTTCATTGAACCATTCCACTTTACCTGCACCAATTTGTGCCATTGAGTTCTGAACTTTTACATCAGAACGCCCATTCCCTCTTTTTTTATGAGCAATCCAAATAGAGAGCATTGCTATAGCAATTCCCAGTCCAATAAACACGAGTACGAATTTGAAATTAACATCAATGATAGATCCACTCATACAGCCTCCTTGTAACTATCAAGCAATTTCTGAATATCGTTCATTTTTTGTTCACATCGCTTCACCTCATTCTCACACTTCTTAACGTCTTCATCCAGCCGCTTATTTTCCATTTCAAGATCATTCTTATTCTTTACACGTTTTTCCAAAATCTCTTCCACAAGACGTACTTTTTTCTTAATTTCGTTAAAAATATCTTCATTCTTCTTGTTTAAATATTCAACAACCTTCACACAATATTTTTCCAGTTTATCTTGAAAATCCATCCAAGATTCGTTTGCATCCCCGATAAATCCACTTTCGATTGTTTTTTTGGATGTAAAAATTCCATCTTTAACCTTAATTTCAATATCTATTTTTGGAATATCCCGCTGAAGATCTGTATAGTCAATAATGATATCACGAACGTCCTTATCAACAATTTTCTGAACATTGCCAACGATACGATCAAGATCATATTTCATATCTTTTTTCAAATTTTTCATAATCTCATCAATTTGGTCTTCAAGGTCATTGCAAATTTCATTGGTAAGATCGCGCCACTTTCTTTTTATGGTCTTATTAACACGATCATAACCACCATCAGTCATTTTTGTCCTTATAAAATCTTCAAGATCCCCCTTGCTAGGGTCCTCAACCATTCGTTTAAGCCGTTTCCCACAATTTGCAATTTCCTCTTTATATTTATCAATAGTATTATCGACATCTTTATGAATTTCCTTTTGTTCCTTTTTTATCCTATCTAGTTCCTTTTGTGCCTTTTCAATAGGAAAATCGTTTCTCGTTTTTTCAAAGTTTTTGATTTTTATATTTTCTTCAAGTTGTCTCTTTTGTGCATTGTAAGGCTTAATACAAATTGCCGACAGTGGTTCCAGCCTTTTAGCTCCGCTATTAGCAAACAATTTTTCACTAATTTTTCCATTCAAGTCATCAGGATCAGGTTCCAAGTCTTTGTGAAAATCAACAAATTCAACATCATCAGGAGATGCATTTCTATGTTCTTTCTTAGCTTTCTCGACTTTAGCTCTCGAAAGACAAACCTGGGCTGAGTAAGAGCAAATAATTTCACTTGGTCCAAATAGGCCTTCATCCAAACATGTCTGATTACGCCTAGCGTTTTCTACAGTATGTATGTAATTTTCATCTTCATCAATACGATTTTGAACAAATATGCGTGTATTTTCACTCCTTCCCTTCATATACTGCCTAAAAAATTCTAAATCCGTTTCCGCAAAAAAGCGCTCCGGGCAAACATAAATAATAGCATGAGCTTGACCAATCCAGCTAGTTGTCTCGTTGGAATTGATTGTATTTGGATCGTTTAACCCCGGCGTATCAACGATCTGTAAATTTTTTAAATTCTCATTTTTTATATATATTTCAACATTCTTCACAAAAGGCGTAAAAACACCCGCCTTACCAAACTTATCTTCTTTTTTGGGAACCGAAGTATATTCAGACAAGCGGTTCAAATCGTTCACACGTGTCTTACCTTTATTGATACAATTGACTTTTGATACATTATGTTGCTGCGAATAATTCAATCTTTTTTCTAGAGCATTTGTATCGCCTGATTGACGTACTATTTGCCATTCTTCATCATTATACCAATTAACTTCAAAAAAACTTTCTTCAGAAGTATAGCGAATAAAAGCCAATTTGGCCGTATCAGGCGTTTCAAAAGAAGGAAGTACATTATCACCAAACAAGATAGAATTTAAGAGAGTTGATTTTCCCGACTTAACTTCCCCACAAACCGCTATGGTAAACAAGCCATTGGCACAAGCATTAAAAGCATTCTCCAAAGATTCTTTAGTAATATTTTCTTCGCCAGCAGCACATTTATCAAATATGGGCAAAGGCACTATTTCAAGAGCCTCATCTAATTTCTGCCTAAATTTTGATTTAGCCTCTTCATATTTTTTATTCACTTCAGTAGCCATGGCAAGCACTCCTTTTTTAAACTAAATTGTCTAACTTCGAAAATTCGGTATAAGCCGATTCAAACTTATTAATCTCCTGATCTTTTATGATATAGGCCCGTTCGACAATATCATAAAAATCCTTCTTTCTTTTTTCAAGATGAGCTTTAATTCTATCCTTCCAAATAGTACGGATTTCACTATTGTTTTTATAAACACATTTCAGCAAACGTCCTTTATCACTTCCGTTCCCAGTCAAGTCGTCATTGTAAGTTTCCTTAATTTCGACATTCCATATTTTACGTGGATATGATTTAAAATCATACGGAATGCTTTCTTCATGAATCAGACTATCAGGAAGTCTAAAATACTTCTGAAGGTAAGAAGGGAGACATTTTACATAGGATTCAATATTTTCACGTTGTTTTTTCCACTCAGATTTCCAATTGCCATTGAAATTGATATAATGATTATCAAAAATAAATCCTTCATTTGTAAAGAGATAACAAAATTTCACATTTCCTAGCGATTTCGCTATATAATTCAAATAGTTCTCCATACTGCAACAAAATTCCTCGCATAAAGTTCCTTTATCCTGTTTCAATACAAAGTCGTAATTTTTTAATTCAGAGGAACATTCCAAATAAGACGCTTTCCAGCTATTATGATGTTTTTTAATCTTGTTGGAAAACTCTCGCAAAGACCGCATAAACAGCTGTTCCAATTCTCTTATTTTGAACTTTAACCTTCGATTCACCGTATCACTGTGTTTTTGAAATATTTTTCCAATAGTATTCGTAATACGTTTTTTTTCATTTTCTATAAACAACTGATGATCTTCTTTACATTTTAACAAATAGGATTTACTCGCAAAGAAAAAAACGTCTTCTGGAACAATCCCAATGCGTTCTAGATCATTCTTAATGCTCCTCAAAATCCTGTCCCTAGCATTCTCATTGACAGTTGATGCCGGGCCACTCAATTTGGAAATTATAAGATATAGAGAAATTTTTCTTTGTTTTTTTTCGAGCAATTTTTTCAAAAAATCTTCTTGATTTTTGGGAATAGAGCCATCAGATTTATGACACAACAAGAAAACAACATCTGCATTTAGCATTTCGCTTTGACTTAGTTCCGCGTCCACATGCACACCTTCGGGCGGGTCAAAACCAGGAACATCCGAAATAACGAGTCCCTTGAGAAACGGAATCGGCAATGTTATCTTAAAATCTTCCTGTTTTTCTTGAACTAATTTGTTATACTCATCATGACTTATTGATTTACCCCCATAAACAAAGCTTCTTTTGGGTCCATAACAAATTCTAGTGATAGCTTTTGTCGTTCTTCCGGAATCAACAGGAAGTAATTCCGGCTCTAGCAAGTCGTTTAAAAAGCTAGACTTCCCCGCCGAAAAACGACCAGCAACGCAAACGCGCAAAAGGCCAACATCCTTGTCAGTCGCAAAGATTTTGTGTTCTTTTAATTTTTCAAAATCAATGATTAGCGATTCATCTAGGACACAACCCGTCTTTTTTTGAAATTTATCGCACATTTCAAGAATTCGATCCAATTCCAAAAGTAATGGTTGTGCCTCATGAACAACATCTTTTACATTTATGCGTTGACTTTCCATAAAATATTTATATCCTCTTCAAGACGTTCACAATCCTCCTTGAATGAGTCATATTGTCTTTGGCGTTTATTCGTCAAATCATCAAGCGACAACAACGAATTTTTTTTGTTCGCCCAAATAGGCTCCAAAATTTCCTTAGTATAAACCTGTTTTAAAGAGTTTATAACATTATTAGCCATGCAAACAGCAGTGTTATTCACGTATGAATTGAAGGAAGAACCTTTAACCTGCGAGGCAACAAAAGAGCCAACATGTTCCAACGGGTTAATATCCCTAATAATGGTTCCTAATGCACCAATTATCTTTGTGCCAACGGACTTCTCCGCAGCAGTAACAGCAGCTCCCTTAGCAGCATTAGCCGCCCCCACCTTGACTGCAGCACCTGCAGAACCTTCCGCTGCATTGGCAGCAACTCCAGCCCCAGGTAAAATCCATGCAGTCACTGCCGTAGTTGCAATAGTCACACCCACATCTTTAACTTTGTCAATTCTATTTAGAGACGATGCTAAAGATGGCGCAACAACAATTCCCGAGGGAATAGTAAAATTAGGCAAAAGCAAATTAACCTTATTCTGCACGCACAATTGCACCGCATTCAGCATTGAATCTATATTCTGTTGCAACGCAGGCCCTTCTGCAGAAGTAATAGCAGACTCAAACATATTCATTTGTTTTTTTATATCCGTTTCCAATTCTTTTGAGAATGACCGCAAACGATCTGTCTCTTCTTCTATTGTCTTTTCAATTTGAACAAGTTCTTTCTTGACACATTCTCGTTTGCTTTCAATACCAGAATCGTCAAGTTGCATATTATCAAGGCGTTCTTGAAGTACATCTCTAATTTGAGCAGCAAAAATATTCAGATTTTCCGCAATTCTCTTATTGCGTAAATCCTCCTTATCTTTCAAGATATGCTTTTGCAAAAATTCATAAAACTCTATCGTATTTTTATTATGTTTAGCATCAACAAACAGAAACTTATCCTCAACATGATCTATGGACAATCCCTTGATAGAGGAAATCTGCTCAATTAATTCTCTTCTCACATTTTCTAGGGACTTCTGCATTTTGTCAAGATAAGTGACGACAAAAACAAGATGGTTCGCAATCTTTTTTATATCTGGGCGAAGGAGAAAATCAATAAGATTCTGCGGAATTGTTCCCATTGTTCCCTTATGACAAATAACTCCAGCATCCATCTTGCAAAGATATGCAGCAGTGAGATCAACCTCCGTCCCAATACTATCAAACCCCGGCGTATCAACAAAAACAGTTCCTAGCGGCAAAATATCAGACGGTCTAGTTTCAATGACTGCTGTTGCATTTTTTGTTCCATCAACGATATCATTAAAATCTAAAACACTAATAGGATCCAAAGTTTCACCATTATCACAAAAATACCGATTAGAATCCACACCCTCTTTGGGAACAATAATGCAAATGGATTTTGTAGTAGGAGCAGGATCTATGGGAAGATTCAAGTCTTCCAAGACCGAATTTATAAGACTCGTCTTCCCTGAACTAAAGGTCCCAAGAAATCCTATTTTGATTCCTTCACCATCAATAAT
>AUXO011896811.1_pt1 | contig 10677 bp, 7 predicted proteins | sample 768731 | NCBI WGS metagenome assembly AUXO01 (sample SAMN02715735, study PRJNA202380) | gut metagenome | biome: sheep rumen | host: Ovis aries | place: New Zealand: Palmerston North
TCAATGGACGGTGATATTATCACCAACCACTTACAGCCCAAAGAAACACTTGATATTGTGAGACATCTTGCTAAAGATAAGACAACTCCGATTGAAGATGCATGCCATATTTTCAATAAAGAAACAAATGACGGTAAGGATATGAATAAAGTCTCTCACCTTCTTCAAGATTCTATTAAATCTATTATTAACGTAAAAGACGAAGAAGATATCAATAGCTTCTTTGGATCAGGAGAAACTACCTTCTTATCAAAAGAGTTCTCAGGACTAGATGACTTTGAATTAATATGTTTTATGGTGGTGATAAAATGATTGTACGATTACCAGAATCAACCCATGTTCATAAAAAAATACCAAAGGAAGCTTTTTATAAGCATTTGTCCTTGTCTAGCAATATAAAAAACAAGTTTATATCTGATATCAGTGATATTTATGTAGAATGGGATATTAATGCTCATAGTCTTCATTTACAAAAAGAATCTGATGTAAAAGAAATTTTATTCATGCTGATTGAATTAAAAAAGCAAAGCTTTGATAACCATATTATTGAAGCTATTGCCAAACAAAACAAACATAAGCTTGTATTCATTTTACATTATCAGAATAATATTCAATTAGCTGTTTATTATAAAAAGTTATATTTCACTAGCTGGTACAAGGAAGATAACTATTGTGTAACCATAAATGGTTACACACTCGATGACATATGGTATAACATTATTACACAAATCGGTTTAAAAGAAGGCTGCTTGAACAAATCTGAAACGACTAAAGCATCTATTGACAAACAGTTTAAGAAAAAAGAAAAGATAGATCACTTGTCAAAACTTATTGATAAAACCATTAAAGAAACCTGGGAAGAAAAACAGCCAAAGAAAAAATTTGAACTGTATCAAACGCTACAGTATTATAAAAAAGAATTAGAGGAATTAATAAATGGAAAAACTTAAAATGGAAACGAATAATCTAGCAAATGAGAATTACAAAAAGCTGATGGAAATATTCCCAGATGCCATTACAGAAACAATAGACGATGAAGGAAACATAGTGCATGCTATCGATAAAGATGTTTTAATGCAGGAAATAAATTCAAATATCATTGATGACAATAAGGAGCGTTATCAATTAACCTGGCCTGACAAGAAAAAATCCATTATTTTATCAAATACCCCCACTACAAATACATTAAGACTGAATAAAGAAAAGTCGTCTTCTAAAGATGGTTTAAGCAAGGAAATAAATAGCAGCAATATTTTCATAGAAGGAGATAATCTCGAGGGATTGAAAATCATTAGAGAAACATATCTTGGAAAAATAAGAATGATCTATATTGATCCCCCATACAACACTGGAACTGATTATATATATAAAGATAAATTTTATTCCACCATGGAAGAGTATACTAAAAAAAGCGGTGAAATTGACGAGTACGGTAATCGTTTAAAAACAAATACAGAAAACAATGGACGATTTCATACAGACTGGTTAAACATGATTTATCCAAGAATAAGGATTGCCAAAGATTTACTGTCTAATGATGGAGTTATTTTTGTTAGTATTGATTATAATGAGAACTTCAATATGCGTCATATATTAGATGAAGTATTCGGTCAAACCCATTTCATTGGTGAAATATGTTGGGAATCAAAAACAAAATCTCAAAACACAATCACATCGTTTAATAAACTACAGCCGAAATGCGAGTCAATATTAGTTTATTCAAAAGATCCGAAAAGAAAATTCAATCTCATACCTCTTGAAGAGAAAAAATATCCTATGACTGATGAACACGGTGTTTACCGTGAATATACTGTTGAGTTAATGAATGCAAATGGTATTCGCGGAAGAGAAAGTATGATTTTCGGTATTTCTGATGGTAAAACAACCATCTTCCCACCTGAAGGTAAACAATGGAAAATTGGTAAAGCTAAAATTGAAGAATATAAAGATCAAGGTAACTTATTTATTAGAAACGGAAAAGTAATAATTAAAATGAGACCAGAATTTGAAAATAATGTAAAATTCGAACCGTTTTGGGGATTCTTTTCTAAAGATATTGGTACAGCCGAAAGCGCAAAAAAAGAACTATCTTCGCTTATTAAAAATCATGGATTTGAAACTGTAAAACCAATAGAATTAATTCAAAAATTAATATTTCATGCAACAGATAAAAATGATATTATTCTAGATTTTTTCTCTGGTTCAGGAACAACTGCAAGTGCCATAATTAAAGCTAACTCTATTGACAACGGAAATAGAAAATTTATTCTAATGCAACTTCCTGTAAAGTTTGATAAAAGTTCAGACACCTACAAAGAAGGATTTACGACAATTTGTGATATGGCAGAGGAACGTATCAAAAGAGAAGCTATGTTAATAAAGAGAAAAACTTGTGCTGATATTGACTATGGCTTTAGATGTTTCAAAGTAGACACTTCAAATATGAAGAATGTATATTATAGTTCTAAAGAATATAATCAATCAGACCTACAACTATTTGAAGATATTATTAAGCCTAATAGAGCATCAATAGATTTACTTATTCAAGTGATGCTTGATTTAGGAATTGATTTATCTTCTAGAATAGACGAATTAATAATCAATAATAACAAAGTTTTCATTGTCGAGGATGGTTATCTTTATGCTTGCTTTGATAAATCAATTAGCGAAAAAACTGTCAAAGAGATTGCTTTGAATCATCCTTTTTTTGCTGTTTTTAGAGATCTTGGAATGGAAAATGATTCAGTATTGACAAATTTTGATCAAATCTTTAAAACATATAGTCCTAATACAAAAAGGAGAATCATCTAATGCCAAATATAAAATTCAATTTCAAGATACAACAATATCAAACAGATGCAGTTGACAGTGTAGTAAATGTTTTTGAGGGTCAACCTTATGAAAATAAAACTCTTTACAAAAGAGATCTAGGAACAAAGAAGATCCATAAAGACCTCTTTAACTATAATAATCCTGACGAAGATTTATATATTGGCTTTTCAAATGCACCTATTTCCTTAAATCAGTCTCAAATACTGAACAATATACGAAAGATTCAATCATCAAATAATATTTCAAAATCTGACAAACTTATTAAAAATTATGGAAAATGTTCATTAGATGTGGAGATGGAGACAGGTACTGGTAAAACATATGTTTATATAAAGACTATGTTCGAATTAAATAGAAAATATGGCTGGAATAAGTTTGTCATCGTTGTCCCTTCTATTGCAATCAGAGAAGGTGTTCAAAAAAGCTTTAGTATTACGCAAGAACACTTTATGGAATACTATAAAAAAAAGGCTAGGGTTTTTATTTACAATTCTAGAAACCTATCAGATATCGATACCTTTAGTTCATCATCTGACTTATCTGCCATGATTATAAACACTCAAGCTTTTAATACTTCGTTTAATCCGGAAAAAAACAAGGAGGGAAAAGGGGGGGATAAAGCAGCACGAATCATATTTACTCCACGTGATGAATTCGGATCGCGCATTCCGATGGATGTAATTGCAGCCAACCATCCAATTATTATTATGGATGAACCACAAAAAATGTCTGGAGATAAAACTAAAAATGCATTAAAAAGGTTCAACCCATTGTTTACTATAAACTATTCTGCCACACATAAAGAACATCACAATCTTGTTTATGTGTTGGATGCTTATGATGCCTATAGAGAAAGACTTGTAAAAAAAATAGAAGTTAAAGGGTTTGACATCAAAAATTTACGTGGAACCGATAGCTATCTCTATTTACAACAAATCGATATTACACCTAATCACCCACCTTATGCTCGCTTAGAATTTGAAGTTAATTACAACAAATCTATTAATAGAGAAACTAGAATTATTAAGATAGATGATGACCTTTATGCTTTATCTAAAAACATGGAACAATATAAAGGCTATCATGTTAGTGATATTGATCCAATAAACAATAGAATAGCATTTACAAACGGGATTGAATTACATACTGGTGATGTTGTAGGTGATGTCTCAGAAAAAGATATCCGAAGAGTACAGATTAGAGAGACTATAAAATCTCATTTTGAAAAAGAAAAATATCTATTTAACAAGGGAATTAAGGTTCTTTCACTATTCTTTATAGATAAGGTAGAAAACTATCGTAAGTATGATAAAAATGGTAATGAAGTTAATTCCGAATACGGAACTATGTTTGAGCAAGAATACCAATCTATTCTCAATGACTATTTAACCTTGTTTAATACACCTTACGAAGACTATTTGCGCAAGATTGACATTTCAAAAACGCATACTGGTTATTTCAGCATTGATAAGAAGGGTCATAAGGTTGACAGTAAACTCAAACGAGGGTCTGATATTAGTGATGACGAATCAGCTTATGATCTAATTATGAAAGATAAGGAGAAACTTCTTTCGTTCGATAACCCTGTACGTTTTATTTTCTCCCATTCCGCTTTAAGAGAAGGATGGGATAACCCTAATATCTTCCAAATCTGTACCTTGAAGCATGGTGGCGATAGTACCGTTAATAAACGTCAGGAAGTTGGGCGAGGCTTGCGTATTTGTGTTAATAAGAATGGTGATCGTATGGATGTTGCCACATTAGGTGCACAGGTCCATGATATTAATAAGTTAACTGTTATAGCTAGTGATGGTTATAAGGACTTTGTATCATCATTGCAGAAAGATATAAGAGAAAATCTTTATACCCGCCCTACAAAGGCTACTGTTGAATATTTTGAGGATAAGAAAGTCAAAGTTGGTGACGACATCCTTACTGTTACAAAAGAACAAGCTCATGCAATCTATAGATATCTTATAAAAAATGATTATATTGATGATAACGATCAAATTACTGAACAATATCACATCGACTTAGCAAATAATCAGTTAGTAGAATTACCATATAGCCTTAGCCAATTAGGCGAAGGTGTTCATACATTAATTGAAAGTATTTTTGATGAACACGTGTTTAGTGAGATGTTTGAAGATGCTAATGAGACGAAGATCCAAGATAATAACCTAAATGATAACTTCTATAAAAAAGAATTCCAGACACTTTGGAACTATATCAATCACAAATATACTTATAGAGTTGATTTTGATAGTGCAGAACTTATTAATAATGCTATTGAGTCTATTAATAGCAAACTCTTTGTATCTAAGCTTCAGTATACAGTTACATCTGGAACACAAGGTGAAGACTGGGCAACTGAAAAAGCAAATTCTGGTAAAGAAATATTCGTGGCTGAAAGCAAAACCACTTATAATTTAGAACGTACTGAGGTAAGTCAGATTAAATACGATTTGATTGGAAAAATTGCATCAGGCACAACTCTTACAAGAAAAACAGTTGTTAAAATACTTCAAAACATTACACCTGTAAAGTTTGAAATGTTCAAATACAATCCTGAAGAATTCATAACTAAAGTCATTAAAATTATCAACGAGCAAAAAGCTACTGTAATCGTTGATGATATTTCTTATAACGAAACTGAAGATCGATATGAATCAGATATTTTTACAGCTGAAAAAAATAAAGATTTCAAGAAGGCTTATTTATCTAAAAAGAACGTTCAAGACTATGTCTTTACTGACGGTTATGCAGAAAAATCTATAGAAAGACAATTTGCAGAAGAAATGGATCTTGATGATAAAGTAGCCGTATATGCTAAGCTTCCAAGAGGGTTCCAAATTCCTACACCTGTTGGTAATTATGCACCTGACTGGGCAATTTGCTTTAAAAAAGGAACCGTTAAACATATTTTCTTTATAGCAGAAACAAAAGGGTCAATGGATTCTTTGCAACTACGTCCTATAGAACAAGCTAAAATTAATTGTGCAAAGAAATTATTTAATAATCTTTCTACACAGGACGTCATTTACCATGAAGTAAATTCCTATGAAAAATTACTTAATATTATAGATGAATTGTAGTGGAAGAGGTGATTTTATTGACAAATCAATCAGTCAATGAAGAACTTGTTAAAATTTACAAAGAACAAAGAAATATTATTCGTGATGCTATGAATGCAAACCAATTAGTACTTTTTGTGGGTGCTGGTGCCTCTATTGATTCTGGCATGCCAACCTGGAAAGAAGCAACTGCACAAATAAATGAAAAATTAGAGATTCATGAAACAGGAAATAATCTATTAGTTCCACAGTATTATTACAACACCCATGGAAAAAAAGAATACACTGAATTAATGCAATCTATTTTCAAATTCAGACAACCTCTAGTAACAAATGATATCCACAACGAAATTGTTAAATTTAACGTAAATACAATTATAACCACAAATTATGATCATTTGATTGAAGATGCTTTTGAAAAAATCGGACAATCGATACAAGTTATTAGTAAAGATAAAGACTTACCTTATGCTAATGATGGGAAGATTTTAATCAAAATGCATGGTGATTTTGAAAACGATAATTTTGTACTTAAAGAAGATGATTATTTAAACTACACCAATAATTTCAGATTAATAGAAAATTATGTAAAATCCATAATAGGTACAAAAACAATTCTCTTTATAGGTTATTCATTATCAGATCCAGACGTAAAACAAATTATTAATTGGGTTAAAAGTATTTTAAATAACGATTTCCGTAGAGCATATCTTATAAACGCAAGCACTTCCTACAGCAAATATGAAAATGAATATTTTAAAAACCTTGGTGTAGATATTATTTATTCACAATCTGTTCTAGATGGACTGAGTGATAATAATATTGGTAAGAATACTAAAGATACATTATCCGATATTTTAAAAAACAATCAATCTACAATAGACAAAGTAAGCGCTGCTTTACTCCCTTTAAAAGATCTTAACTATATTTCAAATCGATATTTAAAAATGGCATTATCTGATACTAATATATTTATATCTAATAATACAATGCAATTAACTTTTGAAAACACTGACAAAAATAAAGATAATCGATATTTTTGCCAAAAACTTTGTGAGTCTTTTAATAATACTAATAGTATAACAGATTCAAGATATTCAGAGCTTTCTAAAATTTTAATAAAAGGACCTGTTAAATCTATTTTCTATGAAGTAGATAGTGATGGCCATCATACTGAATTAGATATTAAAACCGAAAATCATAAAATGCTTGACCTCTGTATGAGTTTTGATTTTGAAAAAATGGATTTAGATTATCAAACCAACTGTATGCATCTATCAGATAATACCCCCAATTTATTTTTACAAAATGCTTATATAGATTATATTAATGAAAGATACTTATCTTCCTATAACAATTTAAATCAAGCATCAAGAATATATTTTCACCTAAAATCATATACTTGGTATTTTATATGTCAGGTAAATTTACATCATCTCGGTAAAATTCTTAATGCAAGTTATGAAGCACAGTTTTCAAAATACAACATTAAAGAAATAATTAAAGCATGTGAACAAATCGACTTATATCAATTAATTAACTCATTACCAAAATCATATTCTAAGGACAATACATTCTTCACAGATTTAATGACTTTATCTGATTTATATTCAACCATTCTTGAAGCTGATAATAACTCCGAAAAAATTTTAGAGGAAGCAACCCATAGCTATTTAATGTACAGTGGAAAACCTTCTTATTCTATTTTAGAAGCGAAATTGTATGATCAAATTAGTAATCAAATTTCTAATTATATTATGAATGATAGATATATGGAAAGTTCAACTGCCAATAAACAATATTTAAAAAGCATTCTATCATCATATGCAACTTCTCATATTGAATCACCAAAAGATTATCCAATAGATGTTATAGGTAATATAAAGAAAGAATCGTTTAATAATTTTGATATTTATTTACTGTTAAAAACTTTAATAACTCCCAAAAAACTGAGTGATCTTATAAACCAATTTAACATTACTCATCTTAATCTTGATAAAAACACATTAGAGTATCTAAAAACAATAACTGTTAATATTACTAATACAAATATTATCAATCATAGTAATCTATTTTGGATGCTTGTACAATTATTAGCTTACACTGATTTAACAACAGATATAGTTGAAAAAATTCTCACTACTTTTAATACATACGGGACAATAGAATCTTTTAATAATCATAAGAACACAATAGCTCAATTCCTTTTCAACGCCTATAAGCAAGATATATTCACATGTAATAACGAGAAGATTAGTAAGCTTCTTAAAGATTTATGTTATAAATCCATTTACTTTGCAATAAACAATAAAAAAGCATTCTCTCATTTATCTATTCTTACTGCATTTTCGTGCTATTACCATATGTGTGGTGGATGCATAGATGATCAAAAAGCAATTGAGTATTTATTTGAAGAGCATAGAATAGATATTTTAACAAATTTGTACTTCTACTCATCAAAATCTATACAAAGATACATTCAGAATAATTTGAAGGATTACAAATTTGAAAATAACACTAAATCTTATGTTGAATATTCGAATCTTGTAATTAAAAAAATAATAGATGTTGATAATACTATTATTAATAATATGTTTACTACGCTTGAAAAATTATTAAGTGAAAGTGAAAGTAGTGATGAAGTTGTTAATTCTCCTCCTGGTATGGATATCTTGATTGCTTTAATTTCACTCTATCAAAATCAAATTATAAATGATAAAGATAAACTCATGCAATTTGCTATCAGATTCAATTCTGAAGAACTACAATGGAGAATAAATCCAGAACATTTCAACTACGATAATTTTGATATACACTGGTTAAAGAACTTAAATAAGACATTTCTAGAAAAACTATCCTCAAATAAAATTCTAAAACTCAAAATTCTAAATAAATATAAAGATACTTTTAGCAACGCATTAGAAGATAAACTCCAAGAAATAATGCTTGAATACTTCATTTAACTCTATAACTAAAACAAGCCCAAGAACACTTAAAATTCAATTTTCTTGGGCGCTTTTTCTTTCATATTTTTTATCTACTTATATAAGTACTTTAGCAATTCATAAACCCCCTCATCCACATTACTACCCTAACCTACAAAGGATTATACACACCTATTTGCCAGTTTCTTACCAAAGCTGTTTCTAACATACTGTCTAATTCAAAAGATAATATTAAATTCTTAATTTTTATATCTTCATTTATTTCAAGTAATATTTATTATGAACTGAGAAAAGATAACTGATAGTGTCAATATTTTTGTGCAAATTGATAATTCCTCTCTAAATGCTTTTTCGATTGTTGACTGAACATGCAGTTACAGGGATGTTAGTTGGAAGAAGTGCTTTCTTCATAAGCGTCATTGAAACAGAAGCTTGTACCTTTTCCAAATCTCCTATGTATGCGGTTGAGTATCTTCTCCTTTGAAAGTTTGTTCTTTTGCCTTGAAATGGCGCTTGAGCTGCTTGTTGTAGCTTCCTATCATGTTAGTCGTATAGATGCTGCTTCTGATTTCCTTCCAGTTGCTCTTTGACTCATCGGTAGCTATTGAATAATCAATGATCTCCTTGGTGCCATCAATGCAGATACCCAATAGAACGGCTCCCTTCTGAACCGTATCGCGTCCGAGGACCATCAATGTCGCATCTAGAAATGGCAATATTAATTTCCCCAAACTGGGTAATTTAAAATTTCCTAATTTAGGTCGCATGATATTCCTTTTTCCTTGCTTCCTCAAACTACTGACAGCACACTTCTGAAAGTAAACTTTCAAATTCAGGAAGATTGTAATAATTATTTAATCGATTTCCAACAATCAATGATGTAAAAGGATTTATGGGTATACTCCTTTAATGGGTTTTGTTGAAGAAATCATTTTACAGGATTTTTTCATCTTCAACGTTAAAGACTTGAAATAAAGTATATACATTGTTTATACTACTTTTGAAGAAAGGAATGATTTGTATGGAACAAAAAATCACTAAATGGGGAAACAGCTTGGCAGTTCGTCTCCCAAAATATTTATGCGATGACTTGGATCTTTCAAATGGTAGTACTGTTGATATTCAGGAGAGTGATGACGGACTGTCGATTATTATTACAGCTAAGAAAGAAAGGAAGACAATCGACGAGCTTTTTGAAGGTTATGATGGGCCAAAACTTAAGGAAGTGGATTTTGGAGAACCAGAAGGAAGAGAGGTGTGGTAGCTGATGGGCAATATTCCCAATCAAGGTGACATTATTAAAATTAACTTTAACCCAACCTTAAGGCATGAACAAAGAGGTTTTAGACCAGCCCTTGTGGTCAGTAATATAGAATATAATAGATATACACAATTTGCGATTCTATGCCCCATTACTAATTCTACTGGTAAATATCCTCTTAATGTAGATTTAGATAATCGAACACAAACGACTGGTACCATACTCTGCAGTCAAATAAGAGCTCTCGACTTATCAGCAAGAGAATGGTCACACGTTGAAACACTACCAACAGAATTATTAAAAAAAGTAAAAAGTATTGTTTTGCTGAAATCGAGTAAACTACACTAAACAAGGCAGATAGATTTTCCTATTCTATCAGTCTTTTTTTCTATTTATGTTAAACTTAACATAATTTGATATAAATATGCATTTCTACACAAGCACTGACTTTTATGACAAGCACCTCCTTTTCTTCATTTGTAATACAGCTTTAAAAACAAGACTTTCATTTTTGCATACTACTTACATTCAACTTTTAAAGACTAGATACCCTATTTACTTGTAC
>AUXO013293417.1_pt1 | contig 10677 bp, 10 predicted proteins | sample 768731 | NCBI WGS metagenome assembly AUXO01 (sample SAMN02715735, study PRJNA202380) | gut metagenome | biome: sheep rumen | host: Ovis aries | place: New Zealand: Palmerston North
TATAAACATTATACAGGAAATGAAGGAGCATTTGTGATATTGTAGATAATGCGGACGCTGTAAGTAAGCAGAAAAGAAAGCTGGAATTATCGCGTATATCATCCTTTTCCGGAAAACGATGAAAATATGTTTTCTTATCATAGTCTTACATGATATAGTGCAATTAATGAAGTAAGCGGCGGGCGGCGCAGACATCAGCGCTGGGGATCCTGCCGACATCACAGGCGATATCAATATTCAGAAAGGGGAACCGTCCCATGGCAGTTTTAGATTTTTTCAAAAAAGATCAGGATATGAATGAAGGTATAAAAGAATTCAACAGCACGCCCAAAGCCATGCTGATCGATGTCCGTACAAAGCAGGAATATAAGGAAAAGCATGTCCCCAGGGCCCATAATTTTGATGTTGCCGATATCAAAAATATCGAGACCCTTGTTCCAAAGAAAGATACGCCGGTCTTTTTGTACTGCGCCAGCGGTTCCAGAGCTTCCAAAGCCTGCAGGGCCATGCAGAAAATGGGCTATACCAATGTGAAAGCGATAGGCGGCATCAACACATATAAGGGAAGATGCATAACAGGAAAATAAGGCAGTCATCATTCCGGTTTTCGGTGTTCAACAGAAAAGGTCAGTCAGGGACTACGAGCAGTTCACAGTTCATCCTGACTGACCTTTTTTCATTTCTATTTATGCATTCCGCGACGAATCCGGTCATATCTGCGGCATCGCCGCAATGATGTTCACTGATGCAGGACCAGCGTCTCTATAATCTCCGCGACGCCGCCCTCCCAGCAGTTAGCCTTTGAAGTGTAGTCGCAGATGGCTTTGATCTCATCCAGGGCGTTGGCAACACAGGCCGAGGTCCCCGCGGCCTGCAGCATGGCCAGATCATTGATATTATCACCGATCGCCAGCGTCTCCTCAATGGGAATGTTCAGGATTTCCGCCATTTTGACAAGACCGCTTCCTTTATTAACGCCCAGAGGATTGAACTCCAGATAACGTTTGGAAGAATAGCTGACATCCAGGTCTCCTGTCATGTATTCCATTTCCTTTTCCACCCGGTTGAGGAAAGGAATATCGGTACATTCAAAGAGGATCTTGGCAAAGGTCTCATCCTTCAGGGCTTCCAGATCCTTATGGTCATAGGGGATATATTCCATCCGTCCTTTCAGGAAATCTTTCTCATCCTCATCGATCTTGTAAATATAGACATCCGTCTGGGTATAGACATGCATACAGAGGTCATAGGATACGCCGACCTGATACAGCTCCGAGATTTTCTCATAAGACAGACCGTGGAAATGGAGCAGGCGGTTTCCTGCGTTTTCTGTTATAGCGCCGCCGTTATAGGAAATAATATACTGACCTGCCTTTCCTTTCGTCCCGAGCTCTTCCAGGGTGCCCTGAATCGATGGATACCCGCGGCCGCTGCAGGGAACGAAAATGACGCCCTGCTCCTGGGCACGCCAGATAGCCTCCAGGTTCTTTTTTCCGACTTTCTTATCCGCAGGATTTAATAATGTTTCATCCAGGTCACTGGCAATCAATCTGATCATAGTATCTCCTCCATCTTTCGTATGGATTCATTATATCATAACAATATCCATATTTTTACAGAAACCTGTTATCGTATAAAACCTGAAGACGGAGAGCGGAAATCACTGACATTTACTTATACTGATCATCCGAACTGCCAAAAAAAACGGCAGAACACAAATAAGGCCTGTGTTCTGCCGGTCATAAATATTCGCAGATTCATTTACAGTAAAGCAATATCTCTATATCCTCTCAATAAATATCCTGCTTGTCGCCGTCAGGGAACTGATAGAACAGGAGTCCCTGGTCCATGTGTTCCAGCGCGTAGGACCGGATGGCTTCTTTCATGGCCGCATTGCGCTGCTCTTCTGTGATACCATAGAGATTCTCACTGATTTCCTCAACGCCCAGGTTATCAAACTGTTCCGCAATGGGCTCCAGTTCCGCAGGATCTTCCGTCATCGTCGTATATACACTGTCCAGCTTATAGACACCGGTATCATCCGGGCTGTAGATTGCGAGACCGGGATTATTGCCGCCGCTCTGCAGGACCAGCGTATCCCCTACGATGTTAAAGATATAACAGTCCATGGACGCCAGGATCTTGATGACCCCTTCATTCTCCTCCGTCATGGCCACAGTGGCGGCAGGAATCTGAACGGTGCCTTCCGCATAGGAAGGAACGATCTCCGCCAGCGCAGCTTCTTCCGCCAGTTTCTTGTAGACCGCCGTATTCATGGCCATTCGGAACGTGGACCAGTAGAGGCCGGCTTCGCTCATGGACATCAGCTGATCCATTTCTTCAGCGGCGTCGATATCCTCGAATCTGGCCCGCTGCCCTTCATAATCCTCCATGATACGGTCCAGATCATCCCGGACATAGAACCAGTTGCCGGGAAAATGGACAAGACGGTTATGGTCCAGTGTATAGAGACCGCCGGAACAGAGCGCCCGCGTATTTTCATAATCATCATATCCGTTCAGGATACAGTTTCCGAGGATCTGCTTTTCTACTGTCAGTGCCTTCATACCGGAACCCGCGGTGCCGGACGGCAGGTCCGCGATCGCGTAAAACAGGTCCCGGACCGGATCTTCGATCAGATCCTGCTCGGCAGCTCCGGCAGTGGTACCGGCCGCGGCAGCCTGGTCGCCCTGGGTATCCGCCTCATCTGTCTCCGCAGCAGAAACGGTTTCCTGTCCTTCTCCGGCAGGCTCTTCCTTCTCCGCGGTAGAATAGGTGCATGCGCTCATAGTCATGCAGATGACTGCTGCTGCTAAAAGGGATAAGATTCTTTTTTTCACGATATACCTCCAGCTCCTTTTTAATTATTTCGGTAGTAAGTAAATGCTTCTGTGCCCGCGCCCTGCCCGTAAGCAGTCAGGTTCATACAGCAGAGCGCCTTTTCATCACTGTAACCGTCCCTGCGGCCCATGGCGGCGCATCCGAGATCAATATTAACGATGTGATCATCTTCCAGAATATAAGCCCTGTCCGGATGCCTGTTCTCCTGTATATACTGGACAGGCACATGCCCGATGACATGGATCCTGCCGTCCCTCTTATACTTCGATGCGGGCACATGCTCCCAGAAACGCCAGGGAGAATTCCAGACCGCATCAAAAACAATATCATAATCAAGATCCGGAAAAGCGACGGTCGTTTTATCGGGCAGAAAATCAGAATGACTGAGCAGATACCGGATATCACCGGAGACAACATCATACTGAAGATACATGCCCGATATAAATTTCAGGATCCTGAACTGTTCTCCGTACGGAAGCTGTTCGAAAGCTTCTTTGGTGACGATGCCTCCGTTGGACCCGTTCAGCCAGTAGCTTTCTTTCTGCGGATACAGATATTCCGTGAGCATCATCAGTTCATGATTGCCCATCAGGCAGATCACGTTTTTTCTGTTCATAATATCCTGCAGCATGGGAATACTGTCCGGCCCCCTGTCGATGATGTCACCCACGATGAAGAGGGTATCTTTATCCGAAAAAGAGATTCCGTCCAGCATTTTCTGAAACAGGCTGTATTGTCCGTGAATATCGCTGCATGCGTAAAGAGCCATTCTGCACCTCCCGCGAAATGGTTTTTATGTGTTTTTTTCTTTGGTCATCAGGATGGATACAACCACGCAGACCCCCAGCAGGTACGGGTAGAAGAGGAAAGGAATGATCTTCATACTGGAGATCTGGCTGATTCCGGCCGCGATCAGCAGCTGAGCTCCGTAGGGGATAACGCCCTGGGCGATACAGGAACAGGTATCCAGCAGCGACGCGGTCTTTTTGGGTTCAATATGATATTCCTGTGAGATCTGACGGGCAATGGGCGCCGCCATTACGATCGCGACCGTATTGTTTGCCGTGGCGATATCCATCAGGACCGTCAGGATCGAAATGCCGAACAGTCCGCCCCGGACACCGTGAAAGTGCCTGCGGATGAAATCCAGAATTGCCGCGAAACCGCCGTTCTCCCGGATCAGGGCGCCGATGGAAGCGACCAGAACCGTCACAATGATGGTCTCGAACATACCGTTGATGCCGCCGCCCATGGAAGTCAGGGCAGAAACATACGTCAGGGAACCGGTCACGGCGCCGGATATAATAAAGAGCAGGATGCCGATGCCGATGACCGCAAAAACATTGATGCCTACAATGGCCAGGACCAGTACGATAAAATACGGTGCCGCCTGTATGATGTTGTAATCATAGTGATCCAGCGAGACCGCGCTGCCCCGCAGGGCATAGATGACCAGAATGAGCATGGTCATGAGCGCCGCCGGCAGAGCGATAACAAGATTGGTCCAGAATTTGTCCTTCATCTGGACGCCCTGGGTATTGGTCGCCGCAATGGTCGTATCCGAAATAAAGGAGAGGTTGTCGCCGAACATGGAACCTCCTACGACTGTCGCCACACAGACAGGCAGGGAAAATTTTCCCATTTCAGAGACTGACATGGCGATCGGGACCAGGACAGTAATGGTGCCGCAGCTTGTCCCCATGGCCATGGAGATCAGACAGGCGATCAGAAAGAGACCGGGTATGGCAAAAGAACCCGGGATCAGGCTGAGCAGAAGACCGGCGGTGGAATCGGCGCCGCCCGCTTCTTTGGCGATTCCGCTGAAGGCGCCCGCCATCAGAAAGATGAATAACATGATGGTAATATTGTCATCACCGATACCTTTGGCACAGATGTGGATCTTTTCCTCAAAACGCAGGGACCGGTTCTGCAGCAGAGCCAGGGCCAGCGCGATGGAAAAGGCCAGAACGACCGACATAATATAGAAGCCCATCTGTCCCTCGATCGGATGGATATATTCAAAATAAATACCGTTTCCCAGATACAGCAGCAAAAACAGCAGGACCGGTAACAGGGCCTTCCCGTTCGGTTTTTCAGATTTCATAATAAAGTGTCCTCCCTTCCGATGATAGCTTTAGTATAGCACCATGTTCCGTTGAATGCGTGTCTGACATTAAGAAATCATCCAATATCACAGGCAGAACAGAAGTGCAGAATTACCGCGCCCTCAGACAGAGCCGCAGTCCCGCTGTCGTAAAACGTACCCGGAATCCGCCTTATTATTAAGCTGTTACTCATTTATGATTGAAATTTCTTGATATTTGGCGCCTGTCCCTGTATGTTAGACAATATATGAAGTTATAAATAATGTTTTATGAGTGTAAATACTTCATTATAACTGAAACGAACATCGCAGAGCGGGGCGCATGGATTCCGCTGCTTCAGAACAGGTAATTGACATTGGAAACAGAGAACAGGAAAGAAACAGAAAGTTACAGGAAAGCGCCGGCGTCCGGCCAGGATAAACGGATCCGGACGCTCTCTTCCGAGCGGCCTTATAAAGCGGTCCTGAAGATGGGACTGCCCGTCGCATTCGGCATGCTGTTCATGGTGGCCTACAACCTGGTAGACACGTATTTTATCGGTATGCTGCATAATGATTATCAGCTGGCAGGCGCCAGCCTGGCCTACCCGGTCCTGATGGTCATGATCGCCATCTCCGGCATTGTCGGCAACGGAGGGGCTTCTTATATCGCCCGCTGTATGGGCGCCGCCCGGCAGGAGGAAGCGGAGAAGACACTGATGCTGGGCTTTGAGATGATCCTTGTCATGAGCCTGCTTCTGACTGTACTGGGCATGCTGTTTCTGGATCCTGTCGTCACACTCCTGGGCGCAAGAGAAGAAACGTTCGCCTATACCAGGGATTATACCGGTATTCTGCTCCTGGGCTCCTTCTTTACCATGGGCAACTACGCGTTTGGCCAGCTGCTGCGCAGTGAAGGTTCCGTCCTCTACGCCATGGTCAGTATGATCGCCGGAACGGTCGCCAATATTATTCTGGACCCGGTCTTTATCTTTAAACTGGGAATGGAGATCCGGGGCGCCGCGATCGCCACCATTCTGGGCAATATCCTGAGTACTGCCATCTGTCTGTGGGTCTATATGAGCGGCAGGAGCCTGCTGCGCCTGTCCGTCAGACATATCGGTTTTTCCCTCCCCATCTTTAAAGAGATCATGCTGGTCGGCGTGCCCCATACACTGGAGCAGTTCTTCTCTACCGCGTCCATCCTGGTTCTGAACAATCTGGCGGCCGCTTACGGCGGTCTGTATGTGGCGGCTATGGGCATATCCAGCAAGATCCTTTCCTTTGGCAACTACCTGTATCAGGGCATTGCCGCCGGCTGTCAGCCTCTGATGGGCTATAACTACGGGGCTGCCAATTATAAACGGCTCCGCTCCCTGATCCGGGCCGCCATCCTCATTACGACCGGAATCGAACTGGCTGTCATGACTGTATGCGGTATCTTCGCGCCGGTATTCGCCGGTCTGTTCAGTGCGAATGAGACCGTCATTGAGATCGCGGCCATGACTCTGCGCGGCTTCATGCTGACTCTGCCCTTTGTAGGGACCACTTCCATTGTCAGGAATGTCTATAATGCCATCGGTATGCCCATGTATGCCTTTGCCATCACCATCGTCCGGCAGCTGGTCCTGTATATTCCTTTCCTGCTCCTGCTCAATGCACTGTTCGGCTACAGAGGCCTGATCCATGCCCAGGCGGCAGAGGAAATGCTCTGTGTGATCTTCTCGGTATTCCTGCTGGGCCGCTCTCTGAAGAAAATGGAAGGGAAGATTTAACATATCACAGCAAACTCAGCGCCGGCGAAAGTCGCAGGAATACGTCAACTGAATATGTAAGTAACGATAGAAGAGAAGATTGCAGCGGATATAGAATATTTCTGTAAAATAATAGCGATACACAGCAGAAGGCAGACTGTGCGCAGCCTGTCACTGTTATGTATCGCTTTTTTCACTCGTTCCAAAAGACCGGGAAAACGGGCGTCAGCCTTAAAAATCCGCAATTTCCAGCAGAATCGGCGCGTGATCCTGCCTGGTGCCGGAATCCATCATTTCGGAACGTACCACTTTATCTTTGATTCTGTCGGATATCAGGAAATAGTCGATCCTCCAGCCCGAGTTATTGATCTTGCTGGTCCGGATCCGCTGGGCCCACCAGGAGTATACTCCTTCCACATCCCCATGGACGTGACGGAAGGTATCCGTAAAGCCGTGTGAGAGCAGATTTGTGAAGCCTTCCCGCTCTTCATCGGTAAAGCCCGCGGATCTGTGATTGTTCTCCGGATGCGCCAGATCGATCTCTTTGTGGGCAACATTGTAGTCACCGCAGGCGATCACAGGCTTGCCGGCGTCCAGCGCGGCCAGATAATCCGCGTATTTGCGGTCCCAGACCTGGCGTTCCGCCAGTCGTTTGAGTCCGTCACCGGCATTTGGCGTATAAACCAGATTGAAATAAAAATCCGGCAGCTCCAGCGTCACCATACGCCCTTCTTCATCCATCGGTTCCGGCGCGCCGATTTTGGGGTAATCCGCCTTTACGTCCAGCGATTTCCTGTACAGGGCCATGGTGCCGGCATAGCCTTTTCTGGCCGGCGGCCCGGAGCTGATCCAGGCGCATTCATAATCAGGAAAACAGGCCTGCAGGGCTGCTTTCTGCCTGCCGTTCATACCGGCCGCCGGAAGCTTTGTCTCCTGTATGGCCACAATATCCGCGTTTTCCGCGGCAATCCTGTCCAGTACCTGACGGGTCAGGATGGCGCGGTCGCTGGTGCCGGTGAGGGCGGCGTTCAGAGAATCAATATTCCAGGATATAAATTTCATAAACTCACCTTTTTTCTGTCAAACGGTCTGTCTGCTTTAATTTCTACTTTGCAGACGCAGAAACTGTATAGTTACATGACAACATTGCCATCCTCATGGCATGCTGCCGGGCCGGGCAGAGAAATCCTCCGGATCCGTCTGTCCCGCTAAACAGATTTTACCGAAAACAGAAGCTAAAGGCAATTTGAATGATTTAATTCAGCAGTCCGGCATGACGAAGGGTTCTCTTGAGGACTGTGCCTGTAATCCCGGCCAGGATCACCTTCAGGATCGCAGTCGGGATAAAGGGAAGCACACAGGCCGCAAAGCCGGCCGCCATGTTTTCATGGTTGACAGCGCCCAGATAGACGGCCGCGAACCAGATGGTTCCGACAAGATAGTTGAGGGCCGCCCCTGCAGCCAGTCCGCCATACAGGCAGAGATTATAGATAAGGGATTTTGTATTTCTGCCTGACAGCTTTTCGCCGGCACTGTCACCCAGACCGGCCAGCAGAGGCATCAGGGGGAAAGAAATCAGAAAACCGCCTGTGGCGCCCATCAGGATTCCGATTCCCGCGGTAAAACCGGAAAAAACAGGCAGGCCGATCATACCAAGGATCAGATAAAGCAGGGCGGCAATGAAACCATCGGCAGGACCCAGGACAACGCCGGCTATGGGGATGATCAGGGTCTGCAGGGTCATGGGCACCCCGCCGGGGAGGGGGATGCCCGGCAGCTGGGATATAATACAGATCACAGCTGTAAATAAAGCAATATAAGTAATTCTGCGTACGTTCAGGGTCATTTCGATCAGCCTCTCTTCATTGTTTTTCTATATATCTATATATTTTCTATATATATCTATATATTTCTTACAGATTTCTAATCCGAAATGATACTCTTTCCGGCATATAATGTCAACCCTTGCTATATATCAAGGTTGACATTAATGAACTGGTACAGAAAGACCAGTACTGGTACAGAAAGACGGAGGCAGATTCTTCTGATCTTGTAACAGAAACGCCGCAAAAAACAGAAACATCCCGGCGTCTTTACAAAGTAGACGTCGGGATGCCGTTGAAGCCTGCTTCGTTACACGCAAAGCGTACGAAGCTTTCAGTTGACTTTTATGGTCTCGAGATAAGAGTGTCTGCCATTTTCAGAAGAGAAGACCCGGATCTCACAGTTATGGGGCTTGGGCCTCCAGCAGATCCCGTTGGGCTTATCCATCATGTAACCCGTCAGGGCACGCATGATTCCGCCATGGCAGGAAATCAGCACGTTTTCATAGTCCCTGGATTCCACTTCCCGCAGAAATTCGCTGCTGCGTCTGCGCAGAGAGGCAATGGTCTCGACTTTGGGAGGAGCCGGAAAGATTTCCGGCAGGGCCCAGTAGAGGGTCATGGAAGGCCCCAGAAGATAATATTTCTTCTGCTCATAGTTACCGAAATTCGCCTCAATGATTCTTTTGTCAATGATAACTTCGGACGGATCCACCCCTCCGATGATGGCGCCTGTCATGATGGCCCGGTTCAGGGGGCTGGCATATACAGCGTCAAAATGTACATCGCCGATGCGCTGGCGGGCCATGCGGGCCTGCTCCAGTCCTTTTTCATTCAGGGGCTCGTCTGTCAGGCCCTGCATCAGCCTGGCCTTATTCAGTCTTGTCTGTCCATGTCTTGTGATCCAGATTTTCATTGATTATCTTTTCCTTATTTTCTCTTCTGGAATGTATATGTGATCTCACCAATCGTAAATATGATCCTGCTGCCCTGGATGGTAATGGGGATTTTTGTCTTATTATTATTGACCAGGAAGACCGTGGAATCCCAGAGTCCCTTGAGCACGTCTTCCGTGCCCAGCCGCATTTCCAGCTTGCCGTTGTCCTTGAGCATCAGATATACGGTCGTATCATTGAAATCATCCGTGATCAGCGCTTCTCTGTCATAGGTCTCCCCCTTCCATTCCGCCTCATAGATGGTATAGTAGCCGGATATGCCGTTAATCAGATCAATGTCCTCCTGACCGGAAGCCGGAACAGCAGTTGTAGAAGCCTCGGAGGCCTGATCTCCTTTACCGGAAGTCCCAGTCCCCTGACAGGCTGTCATACTGACCGACATGGCCAGGACCAGCAGCAGGGCAGAGAGAGAATAGAACAGTTTGACGAAACCAGTTTTTTTCATAAGTTTGACTCCAATCTTTGGATAATGATGTGCTTTATTCTATCATTTTAGGATGAGGATGTCACTTTTAACTTTAGGGAAATCCCAATATGAACCGGGCGTCAGACTTCCGGTTCATGTGGACCGGAAGTCTGACTTCCCGGTTCACTTCCCGGTTCACCACGCAGCCTGGAAGTCAGCCCCCCTGTCTCAATGGCTGTATGCTATAATAAACATGATTTGACGGAATTGTATGTTGAGAGGTTGCAAAAATGAGCAAAGAGAATATCCTGCGCATTGAGGATAATATAGACAGAATCCTTGTGGGATGTAAAAAAACGATTCACTTTGTACTGGTCGGTCTGCTGGCCGGGGGAAATATTCTGCTGGAGGATGTACCCGGCACCGGCAAGACAACGCTGGCCAGATCTCTGGCCAGGTCCATTCAGGCGGATTACAGCCGGATCCAGTTCACGCCGGATCTGCTGCCTTCGGATGTGACGGGCCTTTCCGTCTGGAATCAGGCCGCCGGCCGTTTCGAATTCAAGCCCGGTCCGGTCTTCACCAACATTCTGCTGGCCGATGAGATCAACCGGGCCGCGCCCAGGACCCAGGCCGGCCTGCTGGAATGCATGGAGGAAAGACAGGTGACCGCAGATGGGGTGACCCGTAAGCTGGAGGAGCCTTTCTTCGTGATCGCGACCCAGAATCCGGTCGAGACCAGCGGTACATTTCCCCTGCCGGAAGCGCAGATGGACCGTTTCATCATGCGCCTGCGCCTGGGATTTCCGGAGGG
>AUXO010626562.1_pt1 | contig 10676 bp, 8 predicted proteins | sample 768731 | NCBI WGS metagenome assembly AUXO01 (sample SAMN02715735, study PRJNA202380) | gut metagenome | biome: sheep rumen | host: Ovis aries | place: New Zealand: Palmerston North
TTTTCGGAAAAATATAACTAACTTTGCACCCCAAAAGCATGAGCAAACATTTAGAATATGATACTCGAAAGAATAGAAGAACTGCTGAAAGAGGTTAGCAACCTTACAGCGTCGAATGCAGAAGAGATTGAACAGCTGCGACTGAAATACCTCAGCAAGAAGGGCGAGATCAACGCCCTGATGCAGGAATTCCGCAACGTGGCCGCCGAGGAAAAGAAGACGGTGGGCATGAAAATCAACGAGCTGAAACAGACTGCCACCGAGCGCATCAACCAGCTGCGCGAGCAGACTGCCGTGGCCGAGGCAGCCGGCGATGACATCGACCTGACCCGCTCGCCCTACCCCATCGAGCTCGGCACGCGCCATCCGCTCACCATTGTGCGCAACGAGATCATCGACATCTTCCAGCGCATGGGATTCGTATTGGCAGACGGCCCCGAGGTGGAAGACGACCTGCACGTGTTCACCAAGATGAACTTCGCTGCCGACCACCCCGCCCGCGACATGCAAGACACGTTCTTCGTGGAGCAGAGCGCTACGGGTGACGTCACCAAGAACGTCCTGCTGCGCTCACACACCAGCTCGGTGCAGGCCCGCGTCATGGAGACCCAGCAGCCGCCCATCCGCATTATCTGCCCCGGACGCGTCTATCGCAACGAGGCCATCACGGCGCGCGCGCACTGCTTCTTCCACCAGATTGAAGGCCTGTACATCGATAAGAACGTGTCGTTTACTGATCTCAAGCAAGTGCTCCTGTCATTTGCGCGCGAGCTGTTCGGCGCCGACACCAAGATTCGCCTGCGTCCCAGCTATTTCCCCTTTACGGAACCGAGCGCCGAAATGGACATTTCGTGCCACATCTGCGGTGGCAAGGGCTGCGGATTCTGCAAGCACACCGGATGGGTGGAGATACTTGGCTGCGGCATGGTCGACCCCAATGTGCTCGAGCTTTGCGGCATCGACAGCAAGGTGTACAGCGGATACGCCTTCGGACTTGGCGTAGAGCGCATCACCAACCTGAAGTATCAGGTCAGCGACCTCCGCATGTTCTCTGAGAACGACACACGTTTCCTGCGCGAGTTCGAGGCTGCTCACTAACCCCGGTTTTTTCCATTCTGGTTCTGTAGGTTGGCGAGTTGCAGGAGTTCAGACTGAACTTCCAAACTCCATGAGTGGCGTTGGCCGAGTACCCGAAACGACACTCCTGCCGCGGCAACATGCCACTGCCGGAAAAGTAAAACTGGCAGACCAGCAAAAAAATCTCTAGAGAATTTTCGTCGAAAGTGCCACTTTCAGCAAAAATTCTCTAGAGTTTTTTTTGCGGCTCTGCCAGTCTTGGCTTCGCTCCATGACCCGATGGGCGCGCCAATGCGTCGGCTTAGCCTATTTGCCGCTGTTGCGGAACATGAACTTTACCGAGTTTCCCGTGGTGCCCACCTTCACGTCAGGCATGGCCATCATGAGATACTGCTTGCCGTCTTTCTCAATGGTGAAACTGCGAATCTTCTCGGCCTTCAGCTGCTCGGCGGTGTACTCCTTGCCAGCGTTCAGGGCATGGAAGAACTTCAGGCCCTTGGTTCCCAGCACGTCGGTCACCTTGTCGTACATCACGTCCATGTCGCCCTCGGCCAGGATATGGTCGCCATAGTAGGCCACATCCATCGAAGCCCCCATGCTACCGCTGGAGAGGCTCACCACGCGGATGCCGGGAATGCCCTTGAAGTCGGCGGCCTTCAGACCCAGCGACTGCCAGCATCATAAAAAACAAATACTTTTTCATTTCCTTTGGTTTTGGTTGATAAACTGAGTAATAACGCTGCAAATATAGCGTTTTTCGCCAATATGTCCAAACAAAACGCCAGGAATTTGTCAAGATTTTATTCATAAAGGAGTATGGTAGTTTGGACGAAACTATCCTGCGCATACTACTCTGAATAGAAGTTTCCGCCGTTTTTTTCGCCTGAAACCGATTGTCCAAACTCCTATACTTTCAAACTACATGAATACTGTAAGCAAAGCTTGTTCCTGCTTGACAGAAAAAAACAATCACATTGGCGCAGCTACCTTTGTTCCATACTATCCCGAATCAGAAGAACTTAGAATAAGGCAGTGATTTGATGTATTGTTCCATATAGTCAAAGTCGGGAGTTCCATCTGATGTTGCTGGTAAAATAATTTCCGATTGTTCCATCAGCTCCTTAGTCCATTTGTTGTTGAAGGCATACTTGATGCTTTCGTTTTTAATGACAGTGGCAATAAAGATAGCGATGTATGGTGTAAGCCTGAACTTGGGTTTTAAAACATTTACATCGTCTGTAGCCCAGTAGGGCGCGTCCTGAAAGAATGCTTCGCCAATAGACCCGTTATAGCATACAGAGATGGTTCCTGCCTCACAAAGCTCGTCATCGTTGCCTATATGGTTGGTGATGCCATTGTTAAAGGCCGAGGCTCCTACATAATTAATGCGTCCTTCACGCTGGTTGGCTTTTGTGAGACGACTACCTTTGGCTATTGTAAACAATAAACTATTCTGGCCCCCCAGGCGGAAACTCTTCCATCCATCGGTGTTGAGTGGCATTTCCTGTACGTCTGATGGGGAAAGAATCTCTTTGAATTCTTCTTTCAAAGGCAATCCATAAAGCCTGTTTTCACTAACGTTTTCAAAGAAGGGAGCTTCCTCAATACCCAGCTTAAACAGGGCGTATGCCAATGTGCGTTTCATGAAATCGGCTCGTGTGGGCATTGGGACTTTTATGTCCTCCTGATAGCTCAGATGCTCATCAGGTTTTATCCATTGGATTGTGTCGCTTCCAACCTGCTTGCGAACTATGTCAACCCATTTCCGCTCTATGGCCTCCCATCGGCCGCGAATGTCCTGGCGTCCCTGGTTCTTGATGGTTTCCAATCCGTCTTCAGCCATGTAGCAGGTGAATACTTCCTGCTTATGTTGAGGTGTACCAACAACGAACATGAAGATGCTTGTTGTTACTCCAGAGAATATTTCTTTTGGAAGCTTGATTATTTTTGTCAGCCGGTGGCATTGCAACCAGCGACGAACGCGTCCACGGGCTTTCTCCAGTTTGTTGTCTGGCAAAATGAATGCACAGAGGGTTCCTTTAGGCACATTGTTGAGCACATTCTCAACAATGTCCAGGCAGCCATATTTATTCTCAAAAGGTGGATTCATCAGCACCTTGGTGATAGGCTTCTGGCGTATCCACCATCCTGCCTCTACCGAGCGGCTATCCATGTGCTCAAGATTGGTTTTCCCGTCTTTGTGAATCAGCATGTTGGCGCAGGCCAAAGCATATATCTCACGGTCAAACTCGATACCATAGAGTTGCGTCTGAGCAATCTCGCGAGCTTCATGGGTACGAACGCCACCAGCTTCTTTAATCATGTTGCACATGGATTTTACAAGGAACGCTCCACTGCCACATGCCGCGTCAAGTATGGTGTCTTGCTTTGTGGTGTCAGTAATCTGGTACATGAAAGAGGTGATATGGTCTGGTGTGAACACCTGTCCAGACTCAGACTTGGCTTTATATCGGTTGAATTCGTTGAAGAATATTGCCATAACATCCTCTCCATTCCAGAAATCGGAGTTGATATTGTCGGAAATCTTGGAGACGTCTTCTATGAACTGATTGATGGCCTCTTGCTTACACTGGGTGTTCAGCTTGATTTCCGAAAAGACATCCAATAGTATCTGTAGTTTTTTGTTCTTTGCCAAGTCTTCTGTCAAAGAACTTTCCAAAGTTTCACGAATGGAGGTGGAGAAGAGTTTGAATGACATACCCTTAACCAAAGTGGCTCCATAGCGCTTGGCTACCAGAGCACAAGCGGTAAAAATCATACGATGGTAAAGGTTCTTTATCAGAAAATCAAAGTGTAAGGTGTCGTTGATACTATGAGTCAGTGAGTAGATAAGCAGTTTGTTGATGCGGTTGGTAGAAAAGAGTCCCAAGTAATGCTCTTTGTCCATCAGCTCGTTTTCATCAGCAAAAGGTTCGCCATCTTTATATACTTCCACCTCAAAACCGTTATAAAGCAGTCCAACGACATGCTTATAGCGGGTTTGGACGATATGGACGTTCTTCAAGAGTTCTTCACGCTCCTTGTTTCCTATTTTGATGTTGCTGCCTTTAACCTCTAATACGAGTGCGGGGTAATGAGTCTCATGGGGCAAATACCATCCATCGGGGCGATCCTTGATTCCACGGAACCCCAATTGATTAAAGGAAGTTAGCTGGCCGACACCTGCTTTGGCAGATTCAGTTTCTTCTAAATGAAGTTTCGTTCTGGCTATGTCGCGAACTTGATCCTCTGTGTAGATTGTACTTGCCATGTTGCTCAATAATTTTGATTTAACGATATCATGCACATTCCTGTGCAAAAATACAAATAAAAATGGGAATAACACGAACAATGGCGAGATTTATACATAATTTAATAATTATTTGTGGCTAACAAAAGCATTACTTTATAATTGACGTTTTCTTAAATCCTTCATTTTCGTTTTGCAGTATTATCGTTTCCAGTACAAACATTCGCTTAAGGTGACTTTTAATTATCGCTTGCAATTTTGTCTCTGATTCAAAACAATTCTGAATATCAGCGAATATGGAAATATCTAATTCGTGATAAATAGAATGTCCCTTATGTGAGTATAGGAAAGAAAGAAGGTGCTTGTTGCATAGTCTCATCCCACCTCTATCACGTCGTCGAGGTTGGTGGTTTGGTTGCGCATGGGCTGGAAGAGAATGCCGTCGGTCTGCCGCTCGTGTTCCTCTTTCTCAATGTCTTGCGAGGCCAGCCGTATCTTGTTCATGCCGTATCGGGTGTTGATGCTGTCTGTGGCCGCCATCAGCCGTTTCGACTTTTGCGGACTTGCCACGGGTTGCTGGAACAGGTTCTGCTCAACGGCCCCGTCGGAAGAGATGTCGCCCAGGATGACGCCCGCGCGCTTATACTGGTAGTAGGGTTCAAAAATGGCGTCGAAGGCCTGATGGGCAGCCTTCACGATGGTGGTGGTGTCGGCGGTCGACGACGGCAGACGCAGCGTGAAACTATTGCTGTACTGGGCCAGGTCTTCACGATGACGGTTGGTGTTGGCAAACACGGTTACCGACTTGCAGACCGTATGTTGGTCGCGCAGTTTTCGCGCCGCTCCCACCGCATAGTTGGCAATATAGGTTGCCAGCCGTTCGCGGTCTTGGGTCATGTAAGTGAAGGTTCTGGAGTACATGATTGTCTGTTGCTTGGGGGGCAAAGTGATGTCGATGGCGCGCGTGCCGCGCAGTTCCAGCCATGTGCGTACGCCGGTTATCCGGAAGCGGTTCTGTATGAACGCCTTGGATTTCTGCGTGTAGTCCCATGCCGTTTCTATTCCCAGCTGCTTCATCTTCGGTGCCGAGCGCCAGCCCACACCCCAGACGTCGGCCACGGGAAGGCCGCGCAGGGCCTTCTCAATGTTCTTTTCTTCGAGCACACAGATGCCATGGTAGCCGTTGTAGCGCTTCGCATACCACGTGGCAACCTTGGCCAATGTGTAGGTGGGGGCGATGCCACAGCTCACGGGAATACCCGTCCCGTGCTCTATCGACTCCTTGACAATGGCCACCTGTTCCTGCAGTTGCACCTTGTCAGTATAAGGCAGCGAGGCAAAGAACTCGTCGACACTGTACTGGTGGAACTGGGTGACGATGTCGAGCTCTCTCACCACCTGCATGATGCGCTTTGACATGTCCACATACTTGTGAAGGTTGGCAGGAAACACGGCCACGTTGTTCTTCGTCAGCACGTCCTTCACCTGAAACACGGGATTGCCCCTTTTCAGGCCCAGCGCCTTGGCTTCCTTGCTCAGCGCGAGAATGATGCCACCGCCCGCCTCGTTGTAGTTGGCCACCACAACGGGCTTGCCTTTCAGCTCCGGACGTAGCGATACCTCGCACGACGCATAGAAGCTGTTGCAGTCTATATGGAGAATATACATCGGCCGTTTTCCTGGTTACACGGATTACGACTGCAAAGATAATCATTATTCCGCGCAACAGCAAATAAAGGAAAGAAATCGTCTGCCTATGAAGTTTTTTTCGCAAAAAGACGACCATTTTGATGGTCATGTCGGATAAAAGTGCTACTTTTGCATTACCGAATAAACTACTATCATCATGAAGAACATGACAACAAGATGGATGCTGGCGGCAGTTCTGGTTCTGCTGACAGCCTGTGAGAAAGCCTACGACGACCAGTCTGTGGTGATTGATGAAGGAAAGAACGACAGGGGAAACGTCACCCTGCGAGTCGTCAACCTTGAAATGATGCCTTTCAGCAACGTGACGCTCACGAAGGCCACCGGCGATGTGGGCAACGTGTGCTCGCATCTGAACATCGCCGTTTTCCAGAACGATGAGAAAGTGAGTTCCGTCAACCAGAAGGAAGGCGACCAAGGTTTCGGAACCGTCAGCATGAACCTGCCCACTGGAACCTACGACCTGGTGGTCATTGCCCACAACAGCACCGGCTCTGCCACGATTAGTTCGCCGTCGAAAATCACGTTCCCGTCGAACATCATCACCGACACCTTTTATTATTATGGGCAACTCACCGTGGGCAGTCAGGCACAGACCGTTGACATCAGCCTCACCCGTGCCGTGGCCATGTACCGTCTGAACATCACCGACAACATGCCCAACGGCGTGGACAACATGAAGTTCTACTACACAGGCGGCAGCAGCACCTTCGACGCCACGACAGGTTTCGGCAACGTGAATTCCCGTCAGACGGTCAACATCGGCATCACCAGCGACATGAAAGGAAAGCCTTCCACATTTGAGGTCTACACCTTCCCGCACCAGGAAACAGGCACGCTGAAGATGACCGTAACGGCTGAGGACAGCCAGAAAGCAAAAGTCATGGAACGTGTTTTCGAGGATGTGCCCATCCAGCGCAACGTCATCACGCAGATGAGCGGAGAGTTTTTCTCTGGCAGTGCTGCAGGTCAGGCCATCACCCTTCAGGCCGACGATGCCTGGGCAGGGCTCAACGAACTGACCTACTGACCACGCGCAATCAGTTTTTCTTCTTAATAACCCACGTGACGACGCCCCACACGGTGAAGTCTGACTCTGCAGGCACCTCAATGGGCGGGTATTTCCTGTTGCCCGACTTGAGGAGCACGCGGCCGCCGCGCTGCACGATGCGCTTCACGGCGAAGTCGCCGTTGAGCATGCAGATGGTGAGGTTGCGCTCCGAGGGATACAGCGAACGGTCCACAATCAGCAGGTCGCCGCTGTCGATGCCTTCGTCTATCATCGAGTCGCCCTTCACCCGCACGATGAAGGTCGTGGCCGGATGGTCCACCAACACCTTGTTCAGGTCGATGGGCTGGTTCATATAGGCGTCCATCACCGGCAAGGGGAAGCCGGCATGAACGTCGCCGGCCTCGATGATGTTCACACGTTCCGTCGAGTTCATCTCCACGGCGTAGAACTCCAGTTCGGGTTTCTTGTTCTTTTCCATCTGCAGTTTCTTTCAGTAGTTCAAGTGACTTCGGCTCAGCGATAGAGTGTCACGGTGCCTCCGTCGCTGTCACAATAGCGGCGCACCAGCTGCTGAATGAAGCGCCCGTTCTCCATCACCTGCTGCTCGTTGCCGTCGTATCCGTTGATGAGCACCACCAGATGGGTGGTGGCAAGTGTCATCTTCGTGCGCTCATTGTCGCTGGTAGGCGTGCCCACTCCGCCAATGGCGTCGCGATAGACGGGCAGTCCCTCAATGTTGAGCATCCCTCTGCCAATGCCTTCGTATGGTTCATCCTTGCGGCCCACGCCAAGTGTCAGCGTGTCGCCCACGAACTTGTCGGCGTCGAATCCGCCTATGCTGTAGCCAAACCTGATGCTGGCGAGGTTGACGAGGTCCACAAGGGTGTCAATCTGATAGAGTTCCTTGCCCTGCAACATGCGGCGTATGAGCTGCTCGCTTGCCGGACGATAGCGCGAAGGGTCTTTGCCGCAGGCCTTGTAGACGCGCCTGGTGGCGGCTATTCCGCTCAGCTGCTTCAGCGACTCTGTAGTGAGCGTGCGACGGAACTCCTCTTCCAGGGCGTGTATCTCGTCCCACAGCTCGGCGCAGTATTCACTGTTCGTCACCTTTGCATCCACACATGCCCCCACGAATCCGGGGCAGACGCTCTCTATTTCTTTTGAAACGATAATCTTCATTATGCAATTCCTTATTTTCTTTGGGGAGTGTAGGAGTTTGGGAGTCTGGGAGTTTGGACGATAGTTTTGTCCATTGATAACGCGTGGACTGAAAAACCTATCGTCCACACTCCCAAACTCCTAAACTCCCAACTCCCTTTTCATTCAATCATCTTCAGGAAGTCTTCCTCGCTCACGATGGCTATGCCGAGCTTCTCGGCTTTCTGCAGCTTGCTCGGTCCCATGTTCTCTCCGGCCAGTATGAACGACGTCTTCCCGCTGATGCTTCCTACGTTCTTTCCTCCGTTCTGCTCAATGATGGCCTTGTATTCGTCGCGGCTGTGACGGCTGAACACGCCACTGATGACGATGCTCTTTCCCGCCAGCTTGTCCGTGGCTCCCTGCATCTGCTCTTCCGTGAGGCTCATCTGCAGGCCATAGCCCCGCAACCGCTCCACGATGGCCTGGTTTTCGGCATTGTGGAAGAAGGCCACCACGCTGCCGGCTATCACCTCGCCCACGCCCTCCACTTCCTGCAAGTCCTGCAGCGAGGCATTGGCAAGTGCGTCCATGGTCTTGAAATGGCGGGCCAGCAGTCGCGCCGATGTCTCGCCCACGAAACGGATGCCCAGGGCGAAGACCACTCGTTCGAAGGGCACATTCACGGATGCCTTGATGCCGTTGACGATTTTCTGGGCCGACTTCGTGCGCGAACCGTCGCCGTTAATCTGCTGCACGTCGATGTCGTAGAGGTCGGCCACGTTGTGCACGAGTCCATGACGGAAGTAGTCGTCGATGGTTTCCGGCCCCAGCGAGTCGATGTTCATGGCGCGGCGCGATATGAAATGCTCTATGCGGCCTTTGATCTGCGGCGGACAGCCGGCGTCGTTGGGACAATACCAAGCTGCCTCGCCCTCGTAGCGCACAAGGGGCGTTCCGCACTCGGGACAGCGCTTCACGAACTGCACAGGCTGCGCAACGATGGGCCGCTGGTCCAGGTCTACCCCCACAATCTTGGGGATAATCTCGCCGCCTTTCTCCACATACACGTAGTCGCCTATGTGAAGGTCGAACGAGCGGATGAAGGCTTCGTTGTTCAGCGTCGCGCGTTTCACGGTCGTTCCGGCCAGTTGCACGGGGTCCATGTTGGCGACGGGTGTCACGGCACCGGTGCGGCCCACCTGGTAGGTCACCTCATTGAGACGGGTGCAGGCGCGTTCGGCCTTGAACTTATAGGCGATGGCCCAGCGCGGGCTCTTGGCCGTGAAGCCCAGCGCACGCTGCTGCCGCAGCGAGTTCACCTTGAGCACGATGCCGTCGGTGGCCACGGGCAGGTTCTTCCGCTCGCTGTCCCAGTAGCTGATATAGTCGAAGATGTCCTGTAAGGTCGTCACCTTGCGCATGCCTTCCGATATCTTGAAGCCCCAGCGGCGGGCTGCCTCCAGGTTCTCATAGTGCCCTTCGGCGGGCAGTTGTTCGCCCAGCAGGTAGTAGAGATAGGCGTCGAGCTGACGCGAGGCCACCAGTTCCGACTTCTGGCTCTTCAGCGTTCCGCTGGCGGCATTGCGCGGATTGGCAAAGAGCGGTTCCTCGGCTGCCTCGCGCTCGGCGTTGAGCCGCTCAAACACTTTCCACGGCATGAGAATCTCACCGCGTATCTCAAACTCGCTGGGGAAGTCGCCCCTGGGGTCAAGCACCAGCGGAATGCTGCGGATGGTCTTCACGTTGGCCGTCACGTCGTCGCCATGCACACCGTCGCCACGCGTCACCGCCCTCACCAGGCGGCCCTGCTCGTAGGTGAGCGAGATGCTCAGTCCGTCGTACTTCATTTCGCAGCACACCTCGAAGGCCTCGCCGTTCAGACCGCGGCTCACGCTGTTGTACCAGTCCGCCACATCCTGTTCGCTGTAGGTGTTGGCGAGCGAAAGCATGGGGTATCTGTGGGTCACCTGCTGGAATTCCTGGTTCAGGTCGGAGCCCACACGCTGCGTCGGCGAGTTGGGGTCGGCCATCTCGGGATGGCGCGCCTCCAGTTCCTGCAGCTCCTTCATCTTGAAATCGAACTCCTGGTCGCTGATGACTGGCTGGTTCAACACGTAGTAGCGGTAGTTATGGTCGTGCAGTTCGCTTCGCAACTGCTCAATTCTCTGTTTCTCGTCCATAGGGTTTCCTTTCCTGTTGAGTCGTTTTGCGGCACTTTGTCAACCGCGCCACAAAGGTACGAAATAAAACTCAGAAACCGCCGTTTTTCAATCAAAAAAACCTTCTCAGCCACATTCTCCGCACTTATCTCCTGTCTTGTCTGCGGAGAACTCTCGAACTTCTGAGCCTCTGCAACTCCTTTGGTTGAGCGAATGCGACGAAATCAACCTTCTTTCTCTACAGTTTTACGGCTTCAGTCTGTCTGTTTCAGCCAGTAAAAGCGCCAGTTTTTGTAAACGAATCCATTGGATTCGTCCAACGATTCCATTG
>AUXO011466033.1_pt1 | contig 10676 bp, 9 predicted proteins | sample 768731 | NCBI WGS metagenome assembly AUXO01 (sample SAMN02715735, study PRJNA202380) | gut metagenome | biome: sheep rumen | host: Ovis aries | place: New Zealand: Palmerston North
TATCATCATCAATAATTTTCCTTATAAAATATAATATCATAAGTACAATCGTCACCGATATATAAGCTTGGTAAATAGACAAACATATTATACCAGATAGTATTGCTATAATAATATTATATTTTTTATTATCAAAACTTTTTATTATATAATACGCAGATAATGTAGCTATAAGAAATGCAAGGCAATATGAATCAGCACAATATATAAACATAAATGCTTCAGAAACTTGTGGCATCGTAGAAAGTATTATAGAAATCAATATAATTCCCTTATTACTTTTAATATTAAGAATTTTACATATTACTGATGAGGCAATTCCTAAAAAAAACAATGATAAAATAATAATTAGAAATTTATTAACAATTCCTCCTCTAATTGCATCCAAAAAGGCAATTCCCCATCTTCCTAATGATGCTTCCCAATTTCCAGCAATTCTTAAAGTGCCTGCACTTAATGCATCTGGAGCCATTGATTCTGTTAAAAATATTACAAAATGTGTTATAATTCCTACTATAAACGTTATTAATACAGGCATTTTTAAATCTTTCTTTATCTGTTCATTCATCTCTTAAACTCCTAATCTTTTAATAACAGCTTTTTACCCAAAATTTCAAATTGTCAAAAACAATTTGATTTTTTTCATTATTTGAATAATCCTTTGTCCAAATACAAGAATAGTTTACTTTTCTTACATCTTCACTTTTTTGCAAAATTAATTTTAAATTTTCTTCTGGTAAAAAATTGCTATATTTTTCATTTATCATCGTACAAATATTCCAATATCTGGATATAAATGAAGAATCTTTTCCATTGTATTTATCAGATAAATAATAATATGGATTATATTCACTTGCATTTAATCTATTTTCTATTGTTTTTTTGTTATTCTTATAAAAATTAGCTAGATCTCTAAAGCTGTTTATCTTTACTGAATTTGTATGTTCATCATACATAATCCATTTTTTATCTGAATTCAGAGTATCTACATATTCTTTAGCAGTATTATATGTTATATTTTTTTCTGAATTAATATAAGGAAATGTAGTATTTCGTAAAAACATATTTATAGATTTTTCTATTTCTGTTAGCATATAATTAGCATATGTTCCACTTGTATATACTCCTTGTTTTGTTTCATCTAAATAAAGTAAAGTCCCATCTTCACTTTTAAATTTCATTTTATTTACAAAGTTTGCATATTGTAATGCTAACTCTGTTTTTTCTTCGTTATTTTCTATATCTCTACTATCTAAATACTGTTGTATACTCCATGCATCGGCTATTTTACCAATTTCAATATTATTTATAGGAGAACAACACATTGTTCCATTAACAGAATCAGATATTCTTTTACCCTCATCATTTGTCATTATTGCTCCAATAGCCAATAATTTTGATGAATATAAATCACAATCTCCTGCAGCACCAAGAATTGCACTTTTAGTGCCACCACCATTTACTCCATAAGCAATTATTTTTTCAATATTACCTGGCATAATATCTTGATTAAATCTACAAAACCTTACTAATGCTTTTAAATCGGTAACTCCATCAATAATCGAATTACTATATTCTTCATCAGACTCTGCTTTTTGATTTTCTTTTAAACCTCTCATTCCAGGCCAAATATAAATATATCCTTCATTTATATAATCTGAAATCTCTTCATAATTATATTTTTTATGTGTTCTTTGTTCTATGCTCTCTTCTGCTTCAATTGAAATTATCATTGGAGCTGATTCTACATTATATCCTGCCTTTTGTCCTTTGGTGTTTATTTCACACTTATACATTCCATCATTATTTTTTTTGCCTATAAGATATTCCCCTGGAACATATATGTCGAATTTTTCGTTTTCATTAAGCTTTGATTTTTCACAATAATCTATATTTAGCTGATAATATACATTATTTTTTTCGTCATAATTCCATTTACTCATATCAAAATAAAAATTAAATTTTGATTTTTCCGATGGTGTGTTTCTTTTTGAATATATTGAAGTTCCAATTGCTCCGAATATAACTAATAAGCTCATAATTATTATACTAATTGCATTGAAAATTTTATTTTTTTTCATTTAAAAAATCCTTTCTTACTTAGTTTTAAAAAACAAGTATGAATTTTTTTTATTCCATACAAAGTATTTTAATTATGCAAAATATATTTACTTTCCTTAATTTTTGTGACTACCTTCTGCATAATTTTAATTAAAACTAACATTACAAAAACAAATGTAATGTTTATAATTGTTTTTCTAATATCTAACCTTTGTATTCCTATTTTTTGTAATATATTGTGTATTGTTACCCAATTTAAGCAATCCAAACTAAATAAATGTATACACATACACAACAAGCTATTTCTTCCAACAAAAATTAACAACTTTTTAATCACTCTTAGGTATTTTTCTATAAACATAGAAAGCTTTATGCATAAAAAAGTTCCACTCACTCCACCTATTACATCCATTATGCCATTTTTATAATAGTTGCATACCATATACAGTTCTCCACAATAAATAGTACAAAATATCATTATGCATACGAGAAAAATATATAATACAAAAGGTACTTTTATATTGAAAAAATTATATTCTTTAGATAGTATTCCTAAATATAAAAACAACAATGCAACCATACCTGCCTGAATGCTAAATGGAAGCCATATATAGCTAGAAGTTTTATAACCTACATAAGCAATTAAAAATACCCATAAATATCTATATTTTTGATTATAAATCAAATTCATTATATATGTAGCAGTTCCTAAGGCTAACAAAAACCATATAGCCCCAATAAATCTAATTCCAAATTCTTCTTTTGAACCACTTCCATACAAAGAAGCTAATCCCCATACTTTTATTGTGTTTGTTATTTCAGAAAAATTACCATCTAACACTAACCTAAAAACTTTGTAAAATATTATGCATAAGCATGTTAATATATATGGTATAATTAACTTTTTAAAAATAGTTTTTAAGCATTGCTTATTATCTCTTTCTTTAAAAAAATACCCACTAATTATAAAGAACAAAGGCATATGAAAAGAGTATATGAAATTCTTCAAATATCGATTTTGCAATGACATATGTCCTAAAATCATAAGTATAATTCCTATACCTTTTGCTATGTCAAAATAATCTATTCTTTTTTTTTTCAACTTAATCTCTTTTTTCATATTGTTATTCCTTTTTAAAATCTTATTTCTTTATCATTTTACTTATATTTGAATAATTTAATTGCTCTATTTTCCCCATTTCCAATAAAGGAATAAAAGAAAGAATAAATAAATTCTTATTAATATTTATAAGATATTGCTCTATAAATGACCATACCAAAATAAATAGTATTGCAAAAATAAGCCAATAATTTTTTTCTTCATAACTTTTCATTAAAGTTTCTCTATAAGCATAAATAACTATACAAGAAAATATTATTCCATAGTCTAATATCAGTCTTGCATAAGAACTATCAACGTAGTTATATACAAATTCTTCGCCTTCTTCTAATTCCTTATACCCATATGCTCCCCATCCTTGCCATTTTATATTTGTCCCAAATAAATTCACATTATTATTTCTATAGGCTTGATATGTAAGCTTTATTCTATCACTTATAATTTTGTTTACTTTATTTGCTAAAAAATTATTATTAGCATACATTATAACTAATATGTGTAATCCTAAAAATAGTACTATAGGAAGAGTATAACAAACTGTTTTTAAACACTTTTGTATAAAACTACTATAAAAAATATTTTTTACAATTTGAAATTTACTTACAAATTGCAAAATTAACATTGTAGAAACTAGAATGAAACTCAATCTTCCATTTGTATAACTATACATAAAAACATTAATTAACTCCAAAATCAACAATTCTATGTAAGTAGCTTTATCTTTCTTTATATATAAAAACATTAGTATAATAGCTAAATATATACCTATTGCATCTGTAGCATATATAAATCCTAACGCATATCTAGGCATATTTCCTCTACTAAATTCCCAATTAGGAATTATGTTTAACAGTGCTAAACAAACAACAATCAAAAATCCTATCATATATATTTTTAACGCAATTTCTATTAATTTATCAAATTTCATTTTTCTTAAAGCAAATAATATAATTGCAATAAATAATATACTTCTATTTTTTGCAAATATTGCTATAGCTAAAGACAGCAAAAATATAACTATCATAGAAAACGTAATCTTAGCACCATTTTTCCAATCTATAAATATCTTTGTTAAGAATACAACATAACAAACATATCTAATTAGTTTGAAAACTAATTGACATTCATTACTTGCATAAAAGATTCCAACCAAATTTAAAAAACTTATTAAAACATATATTCCCCAAAAAAAATATGTTATTTCTTCATTTTTTAATTTCTTTAATTTGTCAAAATATAATTTCATTATGTACTCCCTTTAATTTTAACTTTTTTCCTTATTCTGTCTATTATATCAAACATAAATTTATCTTCAAGTATTATCAAAATAGTTAAATATACAATTCCACCTAGTGCAACTTGTAGAGCCATACAAAAATATGGCTTTCTAACTATGCTTTTTATTACTAAGCATACAACAAACATTATTAAACTTGAAAACAAATAATTTCTACTAGATTTTAGTATTTTCCAAACATTAAAGTCGTTTCTAACAAAATACATTTGAACTACTGTTACGGTAAATTCTGCAATTACTGTACCAATTGATGCACCTATAGCACCAAACTTCCATATTAAGCTCATATTTATTATAAAATTAATAATAGCACCACATACAACTGATTTTGTAAATTCCTTTTGTCTCTTTGTAGGTAGTAAATATTGAGTTCCTATTACATTGCTAAGACCTATTAATAGTATTATTGGGCTTATTACATTCATTAATATTGCAACTTTTTCATATCCTTCACCAAAAAACTTTGGTACAAATATATCAGATACTGAAATTATTCCAAATATCATAGGAAAAGCCAAACAAAATACCATACTAAATGATTTTTTCATATATTTATTTATCTTTTTCTTTTTCCCATTTGCAAAATTATTTGCTATTCTTGGAAGCATAACTGTACCTAACGAAGTAATTACAGTTAATAGCATTTTTATTATTTTTTGACTTTGATCATAAAATCCAACTTCTGATTTATCATTAATTATTGTTCCAATCATTGTCCTATCAAGTATTGTATAAACCTCAACTGCTATTTGTGGTATAAATAAAGTAATTGTCGGTTTTATATGTTTTTTTACATTTAATTCGTTAAATTTAACTTTCACTAAAAATTTAGGTAAATATAACCATAGTGAACCATTTCCTATTAGCATTGATAATACATATATCATAAAATATTTAGTTAAATCTTGTCTAGTTTTTACAAATGTAAATATACATACTACACTTATTAATTTAACTACCATATTTCTTATAACTGTTTTTTTAAATTCTTCTAGTCCTTGAAAAAACCAGCTTATATCTACACAATTGGCAATAATTTCTAATATCAAAATTTTAAAATAATTTTGATAATCACCATTTCTAACAAAAGTAAGAAAAAAAATTATTAATGAAATTGCCATAGTTATAACACGCAAAATAAATATTTCCCAAAAGGCCATTGTATATTTCTTTTTGTCCTTTTGTAAATAAGCAATTTCTCGTTTACCATATAAAGCTATACCCAAAGATCCAAACAATATAAAAAAAGCTGATATTGATAAAGTATAGCTATATATACCAATATTTTCAACACCTAATACTCTTGAAATATATGGTGTTGTTATTACTGGTAAAATTATTATTAATATTTGATAAGCTAAATTATATATATAATTTTTTGTAACACTTTTTTTCATTTTATATTCCCTTATATATTTCTTTCCTCTAAACTCTTTATTGTATTTATAAACATTTCTTTCAAATTTGTAGTTGGTTTCCATCCCAACTTTTCTATTTTTTTAGTCTCTAATTTAATAATCATTTCTGGATTGTAACCAAATTTTTTTATATCTTCTGTAACTTCAATTTTAACTTTTATATTAGACATTGGGAAAGTATCACAAACAAGTTGTGCCATATCTTTAATAGAAATAGCAGTATCAATATTTGATACATTATAGGCTTCTCCAGAAATTCCATCTAACATAATTCTAAAAATTGCATAAACTGCATCTTTAGTGTAACAATATGTTCTTATAGTTCTTCCTTCTGTATGCAAAGCAATATCTTTCTTTTCTATTACAGACCTGCAAAATTCTGCAAATACTCTATTATCATTATACTTGACCCCTGGTCCAAAAGTTTGAGAAAGTCTTGCTATTTTTACGTTAACTCCATATTCTTCAAAATATGATTTACACATACATTCTACCATTCTTTTACTTTCAGAATAACTACTTCTTACATTTAAAAAATCGATAAATCCATAATCCTCTTCACAAATCAATTCTTTATTTTCATTTTTTCCATATACTTCCAAAGAAGATAAATATACCATACTTTTTATTTTATTATCTTTGGCTAATTTTAATACATTTCTTGTTCCTAAAATAGCTGTATCTATAGTTTCGACTGGATTACTCACAAAATATTTAGAATCAGTTGCACTAGCTGTATGAATTATATAATCTATCTTTCCATTATATGAGATATTATTATTAATATCTCCAGAAACTATTTCAAAAAAATCTTTATCTAAAATGTTTTCAAATATATTTCTTGCATTTTCTATATTTCTTACAAATGCTACTATTTTTATACTTAAATGCCTAATCCTATTTATACAAGCTAATGATTTAACAATCTGAGAACCTATTAATCCTGAAGCTCCTGTAATAAAAATTGTTTTATTATCAAGCTTTTCAAATTGATAAGACATATTATTAGCTATTTCTTCAATATCTCTTTGTAAAACTATGTCATTTTGTGACTCTAGCATTTATATTCCTCCATCTTCAACTCCACTATATGGTATACCAATATTATTAGTTTTTCCTAATCCAAATGTTTGCTCATTCTCACTATATTGTAAAAATGCTTTAAATACATATACATCTTCTGGTGTTGTAACTTTTATATTTCCTCTATTACCTTCTACCAAATAAACATCTTTGCCAAGAGTTCTAAAAATTGTACAAGCATCTACCATATCTTGATATCTCTGTGGTCTTTGTTGTATCTTTTCATGAGCTTCTACAATATCTTTTAAATAAAAACTTTGTGGTGCTTGTCCAACAAATGTCTCTTTTCTTCTTGTTACATCATCTATTTTTTCTCCATTATTACTAATCAAAATTGTTTCATAAGCTGGGACACATGTTATAGCATTTCCGTTTTTTCTAACTCCTTCAATATTTTTAGTAATAACATCTGAAGATACAAAAGGTCTTACACCATCATGAATTAAAACAATTGAGTCCTCAGAATTTTGACTTTGAGCACATTTTAGTGCATTATATATAGAATCTTGAGCTGTCTCTCCACCTTCAACAATTGCTGCAAGTTTTGATATCCCGTAATATTTGCATAATTTTTCTACATAATCTATATATTCATTTAATGTAGCAATATATATTTTATCTATATTATTATGATATTGAAATAATTCTAATGTATGTATTAAAATTGGCTTTCCGTTTATTTTTAAGAATTGCTTTGGAATTTCTGCACCAAATCTAGTTCCTTTGCCACTAGCGAAAATTATAGCTATATTCATTCACATTCTCCTTTTAATTCTTTTTGCAAACTCTATGTTTTTGAAATATAGAAATTGGTATATATAACATATATTTTGATTTTCTTAAATATCTTATTAGTTTTCTTTTTCTTGCCATTTCATCATATACTGCTTTATTTATTTCCATTATTCTGTTTTCAAATTGTATAATCATATTTTTATTATCTTTTTTTATTGGGAATAGCATCATAAAATCCATTATTGTTGCTTGAGTTAAAAGAGCTACATAATTTAAAATATATGATTTCACATTTTCTGAAACACTATTGCAAATACTGTTATAAAAATTATTTAATTCATATGAAACCTTTACACTATCTTTATAGTGCTTTAGCCTACTTTCCATACTTATGCTTTGGTCTTTTCTTCCGATTCTATATATGTATAAATTGTTATGACATATGTATATATCTTTAACACCTGCCATTGGATATAACGCATATTGTGTATCTGTATAAAAACACTTATGTAGTAATTTAACATTTAACTTTCTCAATAACTCAGTTTTATAGCAAACTGTATACATACTTAAATAATGATTGGCTTTTGAAATAATTTCTTCTATTTCAAATTTTCCATTTATTGTTTCATCAAAGAAGTCTTTAATATTATAAGTTTTAGTTTTTTCTATATATTCTCTATATGGGGTATAGACACAATCTGTATCTGTATTTCTTAATATTTCCAATAATTTTTCAAAATTTTCAGAATCATACCAATCATCTCCATCTAGTTGTTTAAAATATTTTCCTTTAGCTAATTCTATGCTTTTATTTATAGTTGACCCATATCCACCATTCTCTTTATGAATTAGCTTAACAATTCCAGGATATTTTTTTTCATATTCTTTCACAATATTAGCAGTATTGTCTGTTCCTCCATCATCTTCTACTAATATTTCTAAATCATTTATATTTTTTACTAATAATGATTTTAATGTATTTTCAATATAATCTTGAACATTGTATGCTGCTACAGATATTGTTAATATTTTATTTTCCAATTTATTCACCAACCTTATATACTTTTATTTCATGAGTAATTCTTTTTTCTACTGGAGGCAGTGTCATATAATCTCCATATAAATTAGTTAAATATTTATCATAGCATGATAATCCATTAACTTTAATTCCTTCAAACTCCAATTCCACGTCATCAACTTCGCTTTTTAATAATCTCTCTTGTGGACCATATCCCCAAACTACTCCTCCAACATATTTTGAAGTTTCAAAATCATATGTTTTAGAAAGACTGTCTAATCTTCTAGCAATTCTTTTTATAAATCTTTTTCCAAGTAGACCTCTTATAATTTTTTTTGCAAATCTTTTGATTTTACTTTTGCTGAAATTGTCTATATAATTCTCTTCTGCACATAACATCAATAATAATTTTCTATTACGTATAACTTTTTTATATATTTTTTTATTTTTTCTATCACTTTCTGGTAATCCGTCCATCGGAAAAATATCTACCCATAAATAAGGTTCTGACTTGTCCTTTAAGCATTCTTCAGATATTTTAATATTTCTATTTACAACCTTACAATATGGATAATTCATTGTCCCATTGTCATATGATATAACATCTAAATTTTCCGCTATTTTTTTTTCTAAAGCTAGTTTTTCAAATTTTTCAAATTGCTTACGTGGCATCAAAACATCAATGTCATCATCCCATGGTATAAATCCTTTGTGTCTTATAGCGCCAAGCAATGTTCCTCCACAAATATAATATGTAATATCATTTGACTCACAAAAATCTTTTATCAATCTTAAAATATTTGCTTCTTCATTATGTATTTCTTCAATTGTTAAATAATTATGTTCTATTTTTTGCATTTTTTTCTCCTATTTTTATTAATAATTATTTTATGTATTACATCTATTATTCTGTCTTTGCCTTATTTTGCATATTAATCCTGTTAAAAAGTATAATTTATGTTTTAAAGTAAATAAAGTCACTTTCCTTGTTAATGAAATATTTTCAAAATTACTATTTAAAATTCCTTCTTTAAAAATATCATAATTACATATTTCTTTTAGCAACTTAATTTTATGCTTATTATTATTTTCAGGATGAAAGCAATAGTTAACAGCGACAAGCATAATATGATATGCTACATAGTTATAATAATTTTGAATAATTGTAAAATCTGTATAATTACTTGTAATATACTCTTTACACTTCTTCATAGATTCTAAATATTTTTTTGCATAATTATCATCATATTTTTTTACAACAGAATTGGCATTATTTCTGTAATTATATAAAGCCTTCTTATAAAAAACTGCTTTTTTTATATTTTTTGATAGTTGGATATTAAATAATGCATCTTCACCTACCACTAACTTTTCATCAAATATTAAACCATTTATAGCATCCCTTTTTATAAGCTTCATATGACAAAAACCAAATCCTGTTTGAGGATTTAATGTCTTTATTAAGTATTCAGAATGATTGTATTTTTCTTTGCCTCCTGTTGCATTAATTTCTTGTTTAGTGGTATTATTAATTCTGTTATATCCGCAAAGTATTACATCTACATTATCTTGTTTTCCTATTTTTAAAAGTTGTTCAATATAGTCATTTTCAATCCAGTCATCTGAATCTACAAATGTAATCCAATTTCCTGTAGCATTTTGCAAACCAATATTTCTCGCGAAACTAACTCCACCATTTTCTTTATGTAAAACTTTAATCCTATTATCTTTTTTAGCATACTCGTCACAAATTTTACCACAATTATCAGGAGAGCCATCATCTACTAAAATAATTTCCAAATTTTTAAATGTTTGACTTATTATAGAATCAATGCATTTTTCTATATATTCTTCTACATTATATACTGGCACAATAACAGAAATTAAATCTTCCACTATTTCCTCCTAAAAACTTTTTTCATATTTTTTTCCAGTAAATTT
>AUXO013625312.1_pt1 | contig 10676 bp, 8 predicted proteins | sample 768731 | NCBI WGS metagenome assembly AUXO01 (sample SAMN02715735, study PRJNA202380) | gut metagenome | biome: sheep rumen | host: Ovis aries | place: New Zealand: Palmerston North
GGTGTCCGTGTCGCCAACATACGTATTGACAGCGATGACAAGATTATTTCGCTGAACATCCCGCGTGGCTGCTATATAATGAAGGTAGGCAAGGTGGTAAGAAAGGTTACAATAAAGTAATCTGGCTGCAAGATGGGGTGTAGACCATGTGAACAGAGACGCTGCAAGGCGTCTTTTTTTCTTTGTGGAGATTAAACCTGCGGCGCGTGCATGCGTCATAAGAACAATGTATATCGAGGAGAAACTGATTCAGGAACTGCGCTGCCCTGCCACCCGCGAAAGGGCATTCTCATGTCTGGTGTCGGAATATCAGGAGCAGTTGTATTGGCAGATACGCCGTATGGTTACCTGGCATCAGGACGCGGACGACGTGCTGCAGAACGTTTTCCTGAAGGCATGGCAGGGACTGGACAGTTTCCGGGCCGACTCGAAGCTGTCCACTTGGCTGTACCGGATTGCGTATAACGAGACGCTGAACTACCTGCAACGCAATCCGCACAACGCCATAAGCCTGTCCCGTGGCAATACGGATGCAGACGGCCAGATGAGGCTGGACCTGGAAAGCGACGCGTACTTTGACGGGGAGCGGGCCGAGATGATGTTGCAGGAGGCTGTAGGGCAACTGCCTGCAAAACAGCGTCAGGTATTCAACATGAAATACTTTCAGGAAATGAAGTACGAGGAGATAAGTGAGATCCTGGGTACGAGCGTAGGTGCGCTGAAGGCCTCGTACCACCATGCCGTGCAAAAGGTCACTGCTTTTTTTGAGAACAACGATTAAACCTTTGGTACGAGAGCGCGTCTTATATACAAAACGAATGATGATGACCGAGGAACAGAAACTGAGAGACATCGCGCCTGCAGGGAATCCATTCAGGGTTCCGGAGGGTTACTTTGACAACCTTGCCATGCGCACGATGGACAACATAGGCAAGTACGAGGCACGCCGTCACCGCAGGACATGGCTGCGACGGAGCATTGCCGCTGCCGTAGCGGGAATCGTTGCCACAGCAGGATTCATGGTCATAGACAACTACGCTTACGACATGCCTGTGGCTGACAACGAGGGTATAGTGAGCAACGAGGAGCTGGAGTATGCCATGATTGCGAACAGCGACATAGAATACTACCTGACCGAGGCCGACGAATAGCGTAACGACATAGACATAATTATTATATACTGGTTATGAGAAACATACTGACTGCCATCGTCATTAGTCTCCTGACGCTGCCGGCAATGGCGCAGCATAACGGCAGACACCAGGGAGAGAATCGCCGCTTCAACCCTGAAGAGTTCAAGAACCGCATGGAGCAGTTTATAATGCGCAAGGCTGACCTTACTCCGGAAGAAGCCAAGGTATTCGTGCCTGTCTACAGCGAGTTCAAGGACAAGCAGCGCGATATCCAACGAAGGATAATGAAGCTGAAGCAGATTCCTGCCGACAACACTTCCGTGGATTTTGAGAAGACCGTGATGGAGATTGCCAGGCTGGACAACGAGGCTGCCGCGCTGGAGACCACGTATTACAAGCGGTTGTGCAAGAAGGTGCCTGCACACAAGGTGTACCGTGCGATAATTGCAGTAGACAACTTCCATCGCCAGATGCTGCGTGACTTCAACAGGAAGGGACACCGCAAGGAGGGTCGCGGCCCGAAAGCGGAACCGGCTGGCGAGAAGTAGGATATATACTACCTGTCGGCTACAGGGGGCATGAGACCGGCAAAGGGGAGTCTTGGTATATTCAGGACTCCCCTTGCTTTGCCTCGTCCCACAGCCGGTCCATCTCGGCGAGTGTCATATCCTTCAGCTCGCGTCCCATCTCACGGGCACGTGCCTCGACGTAGCCAAAGCGCCTGATGAACTTGCGGTTGGTGTGCTCGAGGGCATTGTCGGGATTGATGTGGTATAGTCGCGATGCGTTGATGAGCGAGAAGAGGAAGTCTCCGAACTCACGGGTAGAGCGTTCCTTGTCCCCCTTTTCCAGTTCGGCCTTGAGCTCGTCCACCTCCTCGTGTACCTTGTCCCACACGTCCTGGCGGTTTTCCCAGTCAAAGCCGACGTTACGGGCCTTGTCCTGTATGCGGTATGCCTTGATAAGCGACGGCAGGGCATCTGGCACGCCACCGAGCACGGTCTTGTTACCGTCCTTCTCCTTCTGCTTGATTTTCTCCCAGTTGAGTGACACATCGGCAGCGCTCCTTACCGCTACGAGGCCGTCTGTGTCTCCAGCATCGGCATGCTGAAGTGCCGTTTGGTCGCCATATACATGCGGATGGCGGAATATCAGCTTGTCACACAACTTGTTGCAGACGTCCGCTATGTCGAAGTCGCCATTCTCGCTGCCTATCCTGGCATAGAAGACGACATGCAGCAGCACGTCTCCCAGTTCCTTGCATATCTCACGGCTGTCGTCCCTTATCAGCGCATCGCACAGCTCGAAACATTCCTCGATGGTGTTAGGGCGCAGTGACTCGTTGGTCTGCTTTGCATCCCAGGGGCACTTTTCGCGGAGGTCGTCCATCACATCCAACAGACGGCCAAAAGCCTTCAGCTTTTCTTCTCTTGTACTCATATCATTACAAAGTTAGGAAATAATAATCTAATATGGCCTACTAAACAGGCCGTTTTGAGATAATTCTGCAGTTTTTTTTGTAATTTTGCGCCCAAATGGTGTGGTAGGTCACACTATAAGGACATAAAACAAACAAATTATATATACTCCCATGGAATTGGCAACAAAGTACAACCCTTCTGAAGTAGAGGATAAATGGTATCAGTACTGGCTGGACAACAAGTTCTTTGCCAGCAAGCCTGACAGCCGCGAACCATATACGATAGTCATCCCGCCGCCAAACGTGACCGGTGTGCTGCACATGGGGCACATGCTGAACAACACCATCCAGGACATCCTGGTGCGCAAGGCACGCCTGGACGGCAAGAATGCGTGCTGGGTACCCGGTACAGACCATGCCTCGATAGCTACCGAGGCCAAGGTCGTAAACCGTCTGGCTGCACAGGGAATCAGGAAACAGGATCTCACTCGCGAGGAGTTCCTGAAGCATGCATGGGACTGGACGCACGAGCATGGCGGCATCATCCTGAAGCAGCTGCGCCGTCTGGGTGCCAGCTGCGACTGGGACCGCACGAGCTTTACGATGGACGAGATACGCAGCAAGAGCGTACTGAAAGTATTCTGCGACCTTTACGACAAGGGGCTGATATACCGCGGACTGCGCATGGTAAACTGGGATCCCAAGGCACAGACGGCCCTCTCCAACATAGAGGTTATATACCGGGAGGAAAAAAGCAAGCTGTACCACCTGAAATACTATGTGGCAGATGCCGACGTAAACCCCGTGGTGCCAACCGGTGCTGAGGGTGAGGTGCTGCACAGGGACGAGAAGGGTTACTTTGCCGTCGTCGCCACGACGCGCCCGGAGACTATCATGGGCGATACGGCGATGTGCATCAACCCCAAGGACCCGAAGAACCAATGGCTGAAGGGGCACAAGGTGACCGTACCCCTGGTAGGCCGCGTGATTCCCGTCATCGAGGACAGATATGTGGACATCGAGTTCGGCACCGGCTGTCTGAAAGTGACTCCTGCACACGACGTCAACGACTATAACCTGGGCAAGACGCACAACCTGGAGACCATAGACATCTTCAATCCCGACGGCACGATAAGCGAGGCTGCCGGCATGTACATCGGCATGGACCGCAACGACGTACGCAGGCAGATTGCCGCCGACCTGCAGGATGCCGGACTCATGGATCACATAGAGGACTATGAGAACAAGGTAGGATACAGCGAGCGCAATCCCGACGTCGCAGTAGAGCCGCGCCTGTGCATGCAGTGGTACCTGAGCATGCAGCACTTTGCAGACATAGCTCTGCCGCCAGTACTGGAGGGTAAGATAAAGTTCCATCCGCAGAAGTATGTCACCACATACCGCAACTGGCTGGAGAACATCGATGACTGGTGCATAAGCCGCCAGCTATGGTGGGGGCACAGGATTCCTGCGTACTATGTGGACGGTGTGAAGACAGACGGCGATGAGCAGTTTGTCGTAGCCATGGATGCCGAGGAGGCCCTTGCAAAGGCAAAGGCCAAGTTCGGCGATCACATCACCGCCGCAGACCTTCGCCACGACGAGGATGCACTGGACACATGGTTCTCGTCATGGCTGTGGCCTATATCGCTGTTTGACGGAATCAACAATCCGGACAACGATGAGATAGGCTACTACTACCCCACTGCCGACCTGGTGACAGGTCCGGATATCATTTTCTTCTGGGTGGCACGCATGATCATGGCCGGTGAGGAATACATGGGTGACGTTCCTTTCCGCAACGTATACTTTACAGGTATCGTACGCGACAACCTGGGCCGCAAGATGAGCAAGCAGCTAGGCAATAGCCCCGACCCTATCGGTCTGATAGAGAAATACGGAGCTGACGGCGTGCGCATGGGTATGTTGCTTGCCGCACCGGCAGGCAACGACATCCTGTTCGACGAGTCCTTGTGCGAACAGGGGCGCAACTTCTGCAACAAGATGTGGAACGCATTCCGTCTGGTCAAGGGATGGGAAACCGTCGACATACAACAGCCGTCCGTCAACAGTCATGCGGTAGCATGGATGCAGGCACAGATCCGCACTGCCGCCGCAGAGATTGACGACCTGTATGGGAAATACCGTCTGAACGAGGCCCTGATGGCCGTATTCAAACTGTTCACTGACGAGTTCAGCGGCTGGTATCTGGAGATGATAAAACCTGAATACGACCGCGAGAAGAACTGCCCCAGGCCTTTGGACAAGGCGACGATGGATGCAACGCTAGATATCTTTGAACAGCTGATGAAACTCATCCACCCGTTCATGCCGTTCATCACAGAGGAACTGTACCAGCATATAGCAGAGCGCAAGGACGGCGACAGCATCATGGTCAGCACACTCAGGCTGGATACCCCGACGGAACAGGACGCACGCCTCATAGCCATCTACGAGCAGGGCAAGCAGGTAATATCAGGTGTCCGCGCCGTACGCCAGCAGAAGAACATCTCGCCACGCGAACCGCTGATACTGGAGGCACCGCAGGCGGCAGACAGCGTTGCCGTGCTCCTGAGCGACACCATTGTCAAGATGGCTGGCCTGAGCGAAATAAGACAGGTAGGGAAGAAGAGCGAGGGGACACAGTCGTTCCTGGTTGGTACTGACGAGTATGCTGTTCCTATAGGCTCGCTGATAGACGCAGAGGCAGAGATCAGGAAGGCCGAGACGGAAATACAGCGGTTGCAGGGCTTCAAGACAGGCATAGAGAAGAAGCTGGGCAACGAGCGCTTCGTACAGAATGCTCCAGCCCAGGTAGTCGAGCTTGAACGCAAGAAGCTGGCGGACGCAGAGAGCAAGATTGCCGCACTGCAGGAAACCATCAGGTCGCTGAAGGCGTAGGAAGATACCGAGAATATATAAACATCAAAAAAAAACGAATATGAAATCATTTTTCAAGCAAGTACTTGCAACCGTCGTTGGTCTGGTATTGGTATGCATCGCATTCTCCATCCTCTCCATCGTCACTATTGCCGGAATGGTAGCTACGAGCGGAGCTTCCAAGAGCATTGAAGACAAGTCTGTCCTGCGCATCAACCTGCAGGGCACCATCGAGGAGCGCGCCGGCGAGACAGATCCCCTGGCAATGCTGAGCGGGAACGAAATCACATCTATCGGTCTCGACGAGGCGATGGATGCAATCAGCAAGGCCGCCAAGAACGACAAGATAAAGGGCATCTACCTGGAAGGCGGCGCCATTGCCGCTACACCGGCCATGATGGAGGAACTGCGTCACGCCCTGCTCGAGTTCAAGAAGAGCGGCAAGTGGATCATGGCCTATGGCGACGTCTACACCAAGGGTGCATACTACCTGTGCTCTACGGCCGACACCGTAATGCTGAATCCCATAGGCATGCTGGACTGGAGCGGTATGGCCAGCCAGCCCATCTTCTTCAAGGAGACACTGGAGAAAGTAGGCGTACGCATGCAGGTCTTCAAGGTAGGCACGTTCAAGAGCGCGGTGGAACCATTCACACAGACACAGATGAGCGAGCCCAACCGCCTGCAGGTCACCAGCTACCTTGGCAGCATATGGAACACCATGCTGCAGGACGTAGCCGCATCGCGCAAGTTCAAGGTCGACCGCCTCAACAGCATGGCAGACACCATGACAGTGTTCACCGACCCGGCAGACGCACTGAAGGCAGGCATGGTAGACAAGCTGTGCTACATAAGCGACGTACGCAAGGTTCTGCAGAGAAAGCTGAAGCTGGACGAGGACGAGGACATCAAGTTCGTAAGCATACAGGACGTAGCCAACAGCGAGACCCTGGCAGAGAAGGAGGATGACGAGATAGCTGTCTACTATGCATACGGCGACATCGTCGATGACGTTGAATCCGGCATACGGCAGGAGCACCAGATTGTAGGCAAGAACGTGACCACGGACCTGAAGGAACTGCGCGAGGACGACGACGTAAAGGCTGTCGTACTGCGTGTCAACTCGGGCGGTGGCAGCGCATACGCCAGCGAACAGATATGGCACGAGATTACCCTCCTGTCCGAGAAGAAACCCGTAGTCGTATCCATGGGCGGCATGGCAGCCAGCGGAGGATACTACATAAGCTGCGGCGCCAACAAGATATTTGCCGAGAAATCCACGCTGACAGGCAGTATCGGCATCTTTGGCATGATACCCGATGCAAGCGAGCTGCTCACCGACAAGCTGGGCCTGCACTTCGACTGCGTAAAGACCAACAAATTCAGTGACTTCGGCGCGACTGGCCGTCCGTTCAACGAGGAGGAGGGCGCGCTGCTGCAGGCACACGTAGAGAAAGGCTACCGTCTGTTCCTCTCACGCGTCGCCCTGGGCCGCAAGATGAAGACCGCCCAGGTAGACAGCATAGGACAGGGCCGCGTATGGACAGGCGAGCAGGCACTGAAGATCGGTCTCGTGGACGAGATAGGTGACCTGAGCGATGCCATCAAGGCCGCTGCCAAGCTGGCCAAGACGAAGAAATACAGCGTTGGCCGCTACCCTGCCCCGGAGAACTGGCTGCAGACCATGCTCAAAGACCAGAAGTCGTCCTACCTGGAAAGCAGGCTCAAAGACATGCTGGGCATCAACTACGACGCCCTGCGCATACTGCGCAAGTTGCAAGGACAGTCTGCAATACAGGCAAGAATACCATTCGACCCCAACATCAGGTAGTCCTGCACACGAAAACGACTCAAAGCATCATATTAAGACATCCGTATGACCAGATACCAGCTATACAAGCTGCTCAGGCACAACGACGACCTGCGCGAAAGCCGTCACCCGATGTTCCAGAAGAATCTGTTCATGAAGATCCTGATCGGATTCATGTTCGTATACTATGCCGCCATTCTCCTGCTGCTGGGCATAACCCTGCCCATGGGATTCAGCGGCATGTACAACGGCGTTGCCGCATTCCACGTGCTGGACGGCTTTGTACTGACAGTCATAGTCTGCGACTTCTGGTGCAGGTTCGTACTGCAGGAGACTCCGGCACACCAGGTCAAGCCCTACAGGCTGCTACCCGTCAGGCGCAGTTTCCTGCTGAACGTCTATCTGGTACGGGCGGCACTCAGCTGGGGCAACCTCTTCTGGGGATTCATGCTCGTCCCGTTCGGTCTGATGACCATTCCCAACCTGCTGGGGTGGTCGGGACTGGCAGGATGGTGGCTGGGATGGTGGCTGCTGATTGTCGCCAACAGCTACATGTATATGCTCACACGCGCCATGTGCATGAAGAACGTCGCATGGGCGCTGGTCCCACTGACCATACACATACTGCTCCTCTCATTCCTGATCCTGGAACCCTCCACATGGTCCTTCTGGGAGCCCATGACACACTGGCAGCGCGACATAGACATGTCCAGCACGCTCCTGATGTACGACTTCGCACGATGGAAGGCATGGCCATACCTGACACTGACCTGCATAATAGCACTGTCGTACCTGCTCAACTACCACATACAGGGACGCATGCTGTACCACGAAGTCGGAAAGCAGGAAAACGTAAATGTCAGCAGCACCACATCTATCAACTGGCTCAACCGCTACGGCGCACTGGGCGAGTATCTGAAGATGGAGATCAAGCTGCGACTGCGCAACCGTCAGGTCAGGATGCAGTTCTTCGTCGGGCTGGGACTCATGACGATGCTAAGCCTGCTCCTGGACTTTAGCGACATATACGACAACGCGTTCATGACATCCTTCATCTGCCTCTACGACTATATCGTACTGGGAATGATGACACTGATAACCATACTGTGCTACGAGGGGAACTACATGGACGGACTGATGTCGCGTCGCGAAAGCATATACGAACTGCTGCGTGCCAAGTACTACTTCAACGTATTGCTGTTGCTCGTACCCATCATCCTGCTCATCCCGTCCATAGTGATAGGCAAGATAGGCATCTGGATGAACCTGGGCTACCTGCTGTTCACGGCCGGAGTCCTGTACCCCATGATCTTCCAGCTGGCAGTATACAACAGCAACACGCTGCCCCTGAACCAGAAGCTGACAGGCAAGCAGGCAAATACCATGCAGAACATCGTCAGCATGCTGGTGCTGTTCCTGCCCATAGGATTCGAGAAGCTGATGATACTGCTCGCCGGCGACCCTTGGGGCTATGTCGTACTGATGGTGACTGGCATTGCAGGTCTGCTCACGCACAAGTGGTGGCTGCGCAACATATACCGTCGCTTCATAGCACGACGCTATCGCAACATGGAAGGCTTCCGCCTGACAAAGAATTCCTGATATTTGAAAAAAGAAACGGCAATGATACAGATTAACAATATCCGCAAGACGTTCGGCCCGAAGACGGCAGTCGACATAAACGACTTCACCATACTACAGGGACAGATGCTGGGCCTGGTAGGCAACAACGGTGCAGGGAAGAGCACGCTTTTCCGCCTGCTGCTGGACCTGATAGAGCCTGACAAGGACCAGAAGGACAAGCCGCGCATCGTAAACTGCGGGGTGGAAGTCAATGCCACCGAGGAATGGAAGGACTGGACGGGAGCCTTTCTGGACGAGAGTTTCCTGATAGACTACCTGACCCCCGACGAGTACCTGCACTTCGTCTCGCAGATAAGCAATATAGACCCCGAGGGCGAGAAACAACTGGTTGAGGAAAGCAGCCATTTCCTATCCGGCGAGATACTGGGGCAGAAGAAGCTGATACGCAACCTCTCGGCCGGCCAGAAGCAGAAACTGGGAATCCTGTCGGCCATGGCCTCACGACCCAGGATACTGATACTGGACGAGCCGTTCAACTTCCTGGACCCTACAAGCCAGAACGCACTGAAGGCCCTGCTCACCGACTACAACCGCAAGAGCGGTGCCACCATCCTGATATCCAGCCACAACCTGCAGCACACCATCGAGATATGTCCGCGCATCGCACTGATGGAAAACGGCCGCATAATCCGTGACATAGACAACACCACAGGCTCTGCATTGCAGGAGTTGGAAGAATATTTTGCATAGAAAGCCCACCCTACCACCTGAGGAAGATACTTCACAAAAGAAAAATCCCCGACATCACTGCCGGGGATTTTTTCTATACATCACACTATTGCCTTATTATCTTACGTCCGTTCCTGATATATATGCCAGGACTGCAGGGCATAGTGACCACCCTTCCGTTCAGGTCATACAAGCGGTCATCACCAGCCTTAGCAGCAGCGGCAGGAACCAAATCCACGATGGCAGTACGACCGCCGGGAGTCACCACTGTAGGCACACCGCTGTCAAAACCTACCACGGCATACTCGTAGTCCGCAGGCAGCAAGAACTCCTGCCAGGCAGAGAACGTGCCTGAACTATACGTCGTAGAGTAGACCGGATGCACCTCGTACTTTCCAGACAACGTGGCAGGAGGATCGTAGCTGAAAGCCAGTTTCGAGAATCCGTATCCGATGCCCACTGACTGTCCGATGGCACCGGCACTGACCGTCTGTACCACCCTGCCGTCCGCGACCAGGCTGAAACCCACCCCCAGCTTGGATGCGGCAGTGTTGGGCGTAGCCCTGGTACCGTAGTTCATAAACGGCACGTCGACCTTCAGGGACGTTCCCTCAACCTCTACCTTATACCCGTCAGACAATCCCAGCAGGATACTGGTCTTGCCTGGGTCACCGGTCTGCGTCTTGCGCATATCGGAGACTATGCACTGTCCCTCGGTAAATCCGAGGCTCAGGCTACTGCCACCCGTGCCCTGCTCCTTAGGCCTGAGCGCATCCTGTCCGGTTAGCAGGTAATAGCCGTCACCCGTGCCGCTCCAACCCCAGTTGAAGTGATAGTATCCGTCCTTGTCATACCCGTCACAGATAAAGGCATGCCCCTCGTCCTTGACCGTATGTCCCGTATAGAATACGGGACGTCCCGCATCCAGTTCGTCCAGTATGAGGCGTTCCCACTGTTCGTCCGTAAAGAACACACGCGGGTTGTTCTTCATGGCCTTGGAGTAGCTGAAATACGAAATCATCGCAAACGGAACCAGTATGCCGCTGGCACCTGAAGACGCAGCACCGTATTTCATCTCGACACTGACGCCGCAGTCCTTCATCAGCAAGGCGACGGCATC
>AUXO013979029.1_pt1 | contig 10676 bp, 8 predicted proteins | sample 768731 | NCBI WGS metagenome assembly AUXO01 (sample SAMN02715735, study PRJNA202380) | gut metagenome | biome: sheep rumen | host: Ovis aries | place: New Zealand: Palmerston North
CTTCAAAAGCTTCATCCTGTATCCGTTATCACGGAATACGCTCTCCACGAAGTCGAACTGGATGGGGGCCATCTGGGGCGCTATGATCGTGTGCTTCTTCTTGTCTTCCTTGGTGAATTCCACCCTCTTAAGGGTATAAGCGGGATTCTCGGGATCCACCTTGATCTCCCGGGCTTCCCCCTTGAGCTTCATCTGCTCACGCTCCTCCATGGCCACCACAAGGGATCTCATCCTGATCCTTGCGGCACCCAGGTTACTGACCTCGTCTATCTTGAGGAGCGTATAGAGCTTGCCCGAGGACTCCAGGATCTCCTGGACCTGGTCTGAGGTTACGGCATCGAGACCGCAACCGAAGCTCGTCATCTGTACCAGCTCCAGATTGGGCTTGGTGATAACGAAGGCGGCAGCCTCGTAGAGCCTGGTGTGGTACATCCACTGGTCGACTACCCTGATGGGTCTCTTAAGTCTTCCGGGAACGGCCACGGAATCCTCCGTGAGGACACCGAGACCCAGCTGGTTGATCATCTCGGGGATACCGTGATGGATCTCCGGATCCACATGGTAGGGACGGCCGGAAAGGACGATGCCCTTGATGCCCTGTCTTTCCATCTCCTCTATCATCTCGGAACCCTTGTTCCTGATGTCTTCCTTGAAGTTACCGTACTCCTCCGCGCCCGCGGCAACGGCTTCCTCCGCCTCCTTCAGGGTCACTCCCGCATAGGAGAAGGTCTCCGCCAGGGTCTTCGCCACGGTATCCATATTGTCCAGGGGCATGAAGGGATTTAAGAACTTGATATCCTTCTCCCTGATGTTCTCCACGTTATTCCTTATTACCTCGGGGTAGGAACAAACGATGGGGCAGTTATAGTGGTTGCCGGAATCCTTGTTCTCCTCATTCTCATAGGGAATGTCGGGATAAAAGATCGTCTTTATACCCCTGGAGATAAGGTTCTCTATATGGCCGTGGGTGAGCTTTGCGGGATAGCATACGCTCTCTGAGGGGATCGTCTCCATTCCCTTCTCGAAAAGGGCATGGGTGGATCTTGCTGATATGAGTACTCTGAATCCAAGCTTTGTAAGCACCGTAAACCAGAAGGGATAGTTCTCGTACATATTGAGGGCCCTGGGGATACCGATCTCTCCGCGGGGAGCATCCTTTTCCGCAAGGGGCTTGTACTTGAAGGTCCTGTCGTACTTATACTTGAACATGTTGGGCAGAGACGATCTATGAGCCTCGGTCTCAAGACCCACGGTCTCTCCCTTTTCGCACCTGTTACCGGAAACGAATCTCTTTCCGTTGCTGAAGGTGGCGATGGTGAGACGGCAGTGGTTTCCGCAGTAGGGGCACTGGGTATTCTCGCTCTCCATCTCGAACTTATCGAGTTCCGTGGAGGGAAGGATCGTGGTATTGACGTGATCTCCTCCCTCCGAGTATTTGCTCCTTGCAATGAGGGCAGCACCGAAGGCGCCCATGAGTCCCGCCACGTTGGGTCTTATGACCTCCCTGCCGGAAACGATCTCGAAGCACCTGAGGATGGCATCGTTCAGGAAGGTTCCGCCCTGTACAACGATGTTCTTACCCAGCTGCTCGGTATCTCTTATCTTGATCACCTTGTAAAGGGCATTTCTTACTACGGAATAGGAAAGCCCCGCGGAGATATCTCCCACGGATGCTCCCTCCTTCTGGGCCTGCTTGACCTTGGAGTTCATGAAGACCGTACACCTCGTACCGAGATCCACGGGATTCTTGGCCTTTAGGGCCTCCACTGAGAAGTTATGGGGATCCATGCCCAGTGTCTGGGCAAAGGTCTGGATAAAGGATCCGCATCCGGAGGAACATGCCTCGTTGAGCATGATGGAGTCGATGACTCCGTTCCTTATCCTCATGCATTTCATGTCCTGACCGCCGATATCGATGATGAAATCCACGTCCGGGCAGAAGAACTTTGCGGACCTGAAGTGGGCCATGGTCTCGATCTCACCCACGTCGATACCCAGGGCCGCCTTGATTATGCTCTCACCGTATCCCGTCACGCAGGAATATGTGATACGGGCATTGTCGGGGATATTCTTATAGATATCCTTGAGGATATTTACGGCACTCATTACCGGGTTACCCTTGTTACCCGCATAGTATGTATAGACCAGCTCTCCCTTAGCGTTTATGACCACGGCCTTCGTGGTGGTGGATCCGGCGTCGATACCCAGGAAAAGATCTCCCTCCTGCTTCTTTATGTCCAATGTGGGGATCATGGCCTTGGCGTGGCGGTCGTAGAATCTCTTCTTCTCGTCCTCATCCTTGAAGAGGGGATCGATCCTTATGATATCCGGGGTGAAGCCCTCCTTGTTCTTAAATCTCTCCAGAAGATCCGACAGGAGCACGGGCTCGTCGTCCGAGGACAATGCCGCACCCAGGGCAACGTAGATCTGGGCATCGTCCGGCATCCAGAAGGATTCCGCCTTATCGGCAAGGGTCCTCTCGAAGGCGTGGCGAAGCTCGGAGTTGAAATAAAGGGGACCTCCCAGGAATGCGATATTTCCCTTGATGGGCCTTCCGCAGGCAAGTCCCGCGATGGTCTGGTTGACCACGGACTGATAAATGGAAGCCGCCAGGTCCTCCTTGGCAGCACCCTCGTTGATAAGGGGCTGCAGGTCGCTCTTGGCGAATACGCCGCAACGGCTGGCGATCGTATAAAGGGATCTGTAGTCCTTGGCGAAGTTGTTGAGACCGTCCGCATCCGTCTGAAGGAGCGATGCCATCTGGTCGATGAAGGCACCTGTACCGCCGGCACATGTACCGTTCATCCTCTGCTCGAGGACGGGGTGCATATAGGTGATCTTGGCATCCTCTCCTCCGAGCTCGATGATGACATCCGTCTCGGGGTGATACTTCTTTATTGCCTGGGTCTCCGCCATGACCTCCTGGATGAACTTGAGCTTCAGCCAGTTGGCGACTGAAAGTCCGCCGGATCCCGTTATGGTAACGGAAACTGATATCCCGGGAAATTTCCCGTCCAATTCTTCAAAAAGCTTATTGAGCAGTCCCGATATATCGGAATGATGTCTCTGATATTCGCTGTAGACGATCTCGTCGTTATCCAGCAGAACAAGTTTTATGGTGGTGGATCCAATATCCAGACCAAGCTTATAATTCTTACCCATTGATCTCTCCATCCTTATGGCGACGTTCCTCCAGAGGTATACCCTTGGGCTGCGCCTTACTAGTCTTATGTCTGTTGGCCTTCTGGCCCACGCTCCTTCTTCCCGAAGGCGCGCGCTTGGTGACCTTCATGTCGGAAGCGGCGAACTCCCGGAGGGAATTCTCCTTCAGCTCGTCCATCTTCTTCTTCTGTTCCTTTCTGACGGTCTCCCTTATGTCGCTCCCCTTGAGCATCTGCTTCTTGAATTCTCCGCTCAGGGATATCTGCAGGAGCTCGTCAGGAACTCCCAGATTGAGATCGAAATCCTTGCCGAACTTATCCCGGCTTATGAGGCTCAGTCCCTCCAGGGCCTTCACCACGTTCTTCTCGTAAAGGGAATAATCGCATCTGATGCCCAGGGAAAGGGGCAAACCCGCAAAGTTGAGGTTTACGTAGGGAAGGTTCTTCGTGAAGATCAGGTGCAGTGTCACCAGCTTCATATAGGATTCCAGATTAATGCACTCCGCATCACAGATGAGGGGCAACGCATCGGGCTCGTTCATGCAGGCGATATCGGACTTCTCGTCTTCGAATCCGTTGGCCCAGAGATAGTAGAGCTGCTTATATACTTCAAGCTTGAACTTCTCAAAATCCGAGGTGAGCGGCCTCGCCAATACGGGTGTCCCGATATTGAATATATACTGCATATATGAAACTTCCAGGTACGAAGGTACCGAAAACCACTTGAAATATGCCGCGATATCCCGCGCGTTGAATATATAATTGGACATTTTGTCACGACTCCCGATATTGAACAGAATTTCAGACAATACATTTTATCACAAAATGCCCTATATATTATTTATTCTTTGTAAGAATTATAAATTAAAGGAAGGTCAGTTGATGATCCTCTTATAATGCCTCACGTTAAAGGATACTCCCACCGCGGATACCACCTCGGGTTCCACCTCGGAGAGTTCCCAGTCTTCCAGCTCATCCAGGTTCGGGAAATAGGCATCGGCAGTGAATTCCTTATTGATATACGTGATGATGGCCTCGTCACAGAGGTGGAGCATGGTGCGGTAGACCTCGGCTCCGCCTATGAGGAATATCTTCTCATCGGGATGGGAATTCTCGTAGTCCCGGAGCTGATCCTCATTATGGAGGATAACGGCTCCCTCCTTCTCGAAGGATTCATTCCTCGTAAGGATTATATTGACCCTTTTGGGAAGGAGCTTCTCATCCTTAAAGGTCTGCAAGGTCTTCCTTCCGAAGGCAACGGTATTACCGGAGGTATACTTCCTGAAAACGCCCTTCTGATCCTCGGGGAGGGATATGAGAAGCTCTCCCTTATATCCGATGGCCCAATTCCTGTCTACTGCAGCTATAGCGATCATGTTTACTACCTCTCAAATATCTCCGTAAAATAACCCACATCCGATATGGGCTCTCCGTTTTGGGAAAGGTGTCTCACGTCTCCCATCTCCTGTATCCTGAAGGATGCGATCCCCTCTGCCCTCTCCTCCGCACCGAGGACGGTGACGGACGTGGGAGCCACGTAGATCCCCTGCCAAAGGCATGTGGGTGCTATCCCCAGCATATGTCCCATCAATAAAAAGCTTATACCGAGATGACAGAAAAATACAAGTGTCTCATCGGATCTTTTTTGTACCTTATATGTGCCGTCTTCCATCCTCACATAACCGTGGGAAGCCAGAAGCTCATCGAAGCCCTTTACCGCCTCAAGGTAGTATTTCTTTATATCTCCGGACTTCATCACATCCGTGTCGAACCACTTATCCTTGTCGTGAAGATCGCGGTTTCCGTTGAAATAGGAGGGATAGAAGTCCCAGCAGATATAGCGCTCCCCCGTATCGGGACGGTCCACCCTGTAGTGGAATTCCTGAAGCCAGTCGAAGGTGACAGGATCGTCCTTTATCCCCGCCTTGGCCCTTTCTGCAAGGCAGGCCTCCATGGTCTCCCTTGCTCTTCCCATGGGGGAACAAAAGACCTTGTCGATATCCCAGGAGGCAACTCTTTTGGCGAGGAAGGATGCCTCACGTCTTCCCTTTTCCGTAAGGGAATCGTTCTCGTAGTCCGGGTCGCCGTGTCTGATAAAGATCAGTCTCATATCAAACAGCCACGGGGATGCCCTTGATCTTCTCTCCGTATTCGTATCCTTCGAGGCGGATATTGTCCACGGTGAACTTGTAGAAATCCGTTATACCCTCGTCGATGACCAGCTTGGGAGCCTTGAACATGGGCCTTTCTATCAATTCTTTAACGATGGGAACATGCCTGTCGTAGACATGGGCGTCGGCGATGACATGGACCAGTTCTCCCACCTCGAGTCCCGCGCACCTGGCCATAAGGTGGACCAGCACCGCATACTGGGAAACGTTCCAGCCGTTGGCCACCAGCATATCGTTGGACCTCTGGTTCAATATGGCATTGAGCTTATTGCCCGTTACGTTAAAGGTCATGGAATAGGCACAGGGATAGAGATTCATCTCGTGAAGGTCTTGGTGCACGTATATATTGGTCAAGATCCTTCTGCTGGAAGGGTTGTTCTTGAGATCGAAGAGGACCCGGTCCACCTGGTCGAACTCCCCCTCCTTATAGATATGCTTAACGCCCAGCTGATAGCCGTAGGCCTTGCCGATGGAACCGTTCTCATCCGCCCAGGCATCCCAGATATGGGAATTAAGATCGTTTACGTTATTGGATTTCTTCTGCCAGATCCAGAGCAATTCGTCCACGCAGGCTTTGAAATTGATATACCTCTGGGTAAGGATGGGAAACTCGGAGGAAAGGTCGTATCTGTTGACGATACCGAAGGCCTTATATGTATATGCGGGGGTCCCGTCCTCCCACTTGGGCCTTACCTTATCGTTCTCCGTGGAATAGCCGGAATTCAATATATCCTTGATATTTGCGACAAAAATCTTATCGGCTCTGCTCATGGAACTCACCTCATACATGTATTTACCTTTCAAGTATAACATAAGAAAAGCCGCTCCGAAGAGCGGCCTTGAAAAGTCTTTTTGACCCTGATCACTTGATCATGGAAAGGGCTCCGTAAAGGATGGAATCATCCCCCAGAGCCGCCGTCTTGAACTCCACGCTCTTCCTGATGGAAGGCATGCAGAACCTGTCCACGGAAGCTAGGATATTCTCCAGGAAGTAGTCCCCGCAGGCCTCTATTACACCGCCGCCGTAGATGACGATCTCGGGGCTGAAGGTATTGACGAGGTTGCCCGATGCGATGGCAAGATAGTAGCAAGCTCTGCTCACCGCTTCCATGGCCACGGGATCCTTTGCTTCAAGGCTCTTCTTGAGGAGCTTGCTCTTGAAGACGCCGTCCTTGACGCCCTCGGCCATCATGGAGTCTCTGCCCCTGCTCACCTGCTGTCTTATATAATCGCTCATTCCCTGCTTGGAGGAAAGGGCCTCAAGGCATCCCCTCTGTCCGCAGTTACACCTGGGACCGTCGGGTACCATTATCATGTGACCGTACTCGGCACCCTTGAATCCGTGACCCGTGTAGAGCTTGCCGTCAAGGATAAGGCCGCCGCCCATTCCCGTACCGACGAAAAGGCCCACGATATTCTTATAGCCCTTTCCCGCTCCGTACTTGTACTCTCCCAGGACTCCCACGTTAACGTCGTTGCCGATATAAAAGGGAGCTCCGAACTTCTTCTGGATGGGTGTCCTGATATCGTAATTCTCCCAGGGGAGGTTCGGGGAAGTCAGGACTATTCCGTTCTCCTGATCGATAACACCGGGGGCACCGGCGGAGATCGCCTTGATCTGGCTGTTCTTGATGCCAAACTCCTTCACCATCTCGGAGACGACGCTGATGATGGTGTCCTCCACGTTCTGCTCGGAATCACCGTCCGCCTTCGTCTTCTTCTTGAGCCTGTAGACGATATCCTTCTTGGAGTCGAATATCGCACCGAGGATCTTCGTTCCGCCGATGTCAAGACATATGTTGTATGAAGGGTTTGCCATGGATACCTCCTGTCAGCCGACGTCCAGCTTTCCCATATCGGGGTTGTCGTTTCCGGCTGTCTTTTTTGTCTTATATATAAGCGTGGGGGCCTTGCCCTCTGCTATACAAGCCTCATCGATGATGCACTTGGAAACATCCTTCTCCGAAGGAACGTTATACATAACATCCCTCATGACGCCCTCGATGATGGACCTCAAGCCCCTGGCTCCGGTCTTCTGCTCGATGGCCTTCTCGGCGATGGCCCTGATGGCAGCATCCGTGAATTCCAGATCCACGTCGTCCAGCTTAAGGATCTTCTTATACTGCTTGACGATGGCGTTCTTGGGCTCCGTCATGACGGATACGAGTGCGTTGGCATCCAGCTTGTCCAGTGCCACCATAACGGGGATCCTTCCGATGAACTCGGGGATAAGTCCGAACTTCATGAGATCCATGGGAGTTACATCGTGATAGTAAAGACCGCTGTGCATGTCCTTCTTGGACTGGACATCGGCTCCGAAGCCGAACTTCTTGTCGGCAAGTCTCGATGCGATTATCTCGTCGAGGCCGTCAAAGGCACCGCCCACGATGAAGAGGATATTCGTCGTGTCGATGGAGATGCACTCCTCGTTGGGGTGCTTTCTTCCGCCCTTGGGAGGTACGCTTGCAACGGTTCCCTCAAGGATCTTGAGGAGGCTCTGCTGAACGCCCTCACCGCTGACATCCCTCGTTATGGAAACGTTCTCGGACTTCTTTGTTATCTTGTCGATCTCATCGATATAGATGATACCCGTCTGGGCACGCTCGATATCGTAATCGGCATTGATTATCAACTTGAGGAGGATATTCTCCACGTCCTCACCGACGTAACCTGCCTCGGTAAGGGATGTGGCATCCGCCACCGCAAAGGGAACATCCAGGATCCTTGCAAGAGTCTGTGCAAGGAGGGTCTTACCGGAACCCGTGGGTCCCAGCATCAATATATTACTCTTGCTGATCTCGGTATCATCGGAACCCTGATCGGCAAATACCCTCTTATAGTGGTTATATACTGCAACGGAAAGGGATATCTTCGCATCGTCCTGTCCGATGACATACTGATCGAGCTTGTCCTTGATGTCGTGGGGGGTTATGAGCTTCTTGGGTTTGGTGGACTTGAGCCTCTTCCTCTTCTGGAGCTTCTCCTCCTCTGCGACAATGCCGTATGCTGTCCTTATACAATCTATGCAGATATAGCAGTTTACGCCTGAAAAAAGTCTCGGGACATCGTACTCCGACTTTCCGCAGAAAGAGCAGCTCAATATCTCGTTTCTTCCGTTATTCCCGCCGTAACGCGAATTAGCCATGTATTATTCTCCTTAATCTCCTAAGCTTTATAATTCTAACACAATAATTCTACCAAAGAAATCACCCGAAGCAGTACTCCGGGTGATTACTATTATGTGTTATTTACATTATATTACTCTTCGGAAGCAGGCTCCTCGTCCTTGGTCTCCTCTTCCTTGGGCTCTGTCTTGACAGCCTTGTCCTTAAGGAACTCAACTGTCTTTCTGCCTACGATGGACTCCTTGACAAACTCATTGTCCTCACCGAGGGCCTTGACGATGTTCTCCTTGTCCATGTTGTAAGCCTTGGCCATCTCCTCGACTTCCTTATCGTAGTCTTCCTTGGATGCCTCGATCTTAGCCTCCTTGGCGATGGCCTCGATCACGAGGTTGCTCTTTACACGGGGCGCAGCAACGTTTCTAAGGCTCGTCTTGTAATCGTCCATTGTCTGGCCCATGTACTGAAGGTACGTCTCAAGAGCGATGCCCTGCTGCTTCATGTTGGCGGACTGCTCGTTGATCATGTTGTTTACTTCGTTGTCGATCATGACATCGGGGATCTCCACGGTGGCATTATCACAAACGGCTCTGACCACATCGCTGGTGAACCTGTTCTCGGCTTCCTTCTTGGCAGCCTCCTCCTGGTTCTTCTTGATGTCGGCCTTGAGCTCGTCGATGGTATCGAACTCGGAAACATCCTTAACGAACTCGTCATCAAGCTCGGGAATGACCTCTTCCTTGATGTTGTGGATCTTTACATTGAATGTAGCTGCAGCACCCTTGAGCTCCTCGGAGTGGTAATCCTCGGGGAATGTGACCTCGATGGTGAACTCCTCGTCAACGTTGTGACCTGCGACCTGCTCCTCGAATCCGGGGATGAAGGACTTGGAGCCCAGCTTAAGGGAATAGTTCTCACCCTTACCGCCTTCGAATGCAACGCCGTCCTTGAAGCCCTCGTAATCGATGACAACGGTGTCGCCTTCCTTGGCAGCTCTTCCCTCAACTACCTCAAGGGAGGAATTCCTCTTTCTCATTCTCTCGATCTCTTCGTCGATGGTGGCATCAGTAACTTCTCTCTCGGAGTAAGGAACTTCAACGCCCTCATACTGGCCGAGGGTCACATCAGGCTTAACGGTTACCGTAAGGGTGTACTTCATACCCTCTTCGTTGATCTCCTGAACATCGAGCTCGGGACGGGAAACCACCTGAAGATCATTCTCCTTGATGACCTCGGGATAAGCCTTGTTTACGATATCGTCAATGGCATCTTCGTAAAGGACACCCTCTCCGTAGTACTGTACTACGAGTCCGTAGGGAACCTTACCCTTACGGAATCCGGGAACCTGGAACCTCTTCTTATTCTTGTTGTAGGACGCCATGAGCGCCTTGTCGAACTCTTCCTTTGTAGCGGAAAGAGAGATCTCTACGCGGCTGTTTTCCTTCTTCTCGATAGTAGCCATATATATTCTCCTTATTAAATAATAGTCAACGGTTTAGAATTGTAGCACATGGGGCCTTTAAAATGCAACTGAATACTTACCTCACGGTGACCTGTATTCCCTTTAATATGTCGAAGACCTCTTTGCCGAGCACCGGATCGAAGGAGCTCGTTAAGGCGGGATCCACTATTATCTCCGCCTCCGGGGCCGCTGCCTTGGCGATCACGGCGTTGGAGACCACGCATATGTTGGACACGAGTCCTACCAATTCCACGGACTCGTACTTATCCTTGTTCTCGCTGATGTAATTGCCCAGTTCCAGGCTTCCGAAGGTGGGTTTCTTAAAGGCCTTAAGTCCTGACAGATGGGGCTTTAACTCCTCGCAGAGCTCATGTCCTTCGCTTCCGTCGATGCAGTGGGGCACGGGAAGGTTACGTCCCTCCTGTGTGGACATATAGTTCTGACCGTGGGTATCCAATGTATAGACGATATCGTCCCCCGTGTTTTTATACTCGTTTATCTTCCCGATTATGCCGGGGATTATGGTCTCCGCGCCTTCAAATCCCAGGGCACCGTCCACAAAATCCTTCTGCATGTCAACCACGATCAAGAGCCTTCCCATAAGAACACCTCCGTTGTCTTTAAAACAGTAACCACATTATACACGAAAAGAAAGCCCCGCAAACATATCGTTCACGGGGTCTTTTGCGTGGCGCGCCTGGCAGAGATCGAATCCACAACCTTCTGATCCGTAGTCAGACACTCTATCCAGTTGAGCTAC
>AUXO014429273.1_pt1 | contig 10675 bp, 11 predicted proteins | sample 768731 | NCBI WGS metagenome assembly AUXO01 (sample SAMN02715735, study PRJNA202380) | gut metagenome | biome: sheep rumen | host: Ovis aries | place: New Zealand: Palmerston North
TCTCCTGGTAATCCAATAACTCTTTTAATTATTTTTTCACCATTTATATCAATTACAACAATGTCAAACCTCTTAATATTCTTATCATATTTTTTTAATATTAAAATTTCTCTATTTTGTAGAGTATTATCCATAGAATGACCACTTACTTTTATTGGTGTAACTAAAAAAGTTCTTATCAATAGTACTAAAACTATTATGATTAAATATGGATATAATTCTTTAATCATAGGTATAACCTTCTTATTCATTTTGTTTCCTCCACTATTGAAAAAAATAAGACTTTATGCCTTATTAGTTTCTTTCTTTTATTTTTGGTTGTCCAACGATGCTTCTTAAATATCCTAATTTAGCACGTCTTACTTTACCTTTACGTACAACTTTAATAGAATCAATAATTGGTGAATTCATTGGTATAGTTCTTTCAACACCTACTCCACCAGAGATTTTACGTACTGTAAAAGTTTTACTAATACCGCTACCTTTAATAGCCATTACGATACCTTCAAATGCTTGAACTCTTTCCTTGTTACCTTCTTTAATTTTGATTCCAACATTAATTGTGTCACCAACTCTAAATTCAGGTATATCATTACGGATTTGTTTAGCTGTAATCTTATCAATTACGTTCACAATGTCACTCTCCTTTACTTTCCCCATGATCATAGAACAATCCCAGCGGATCACACGAATAAGATTATAACATATTAATTCATATAAATCAAGTTATTATAACCTATTATATTACCTACTTTTTCCATGTTCTTCTTGTAAAGACATACTATACTGATTAATATAGTATTCTTTAACTTTTAATTCATGTTCGATTAAACCAATCTTCTTTAATAGTTGTTCAACATATTTTTTATCTAAATATTTTTTATAATTATTTTTAATTACTGAACGATATTTTTCTAAATCATTTAGTGCGAACCTTATAGTTGTTCCACTATCTTCTTCACTATCATCCATTATATTAACAATATACTGTAAATATAGATCTAACTTTCTTTTTATCTTCTTCTTTAATACTGTTTGTATGAAACTACGATTTACTAACATCATTCTGTTTACTTCTACACCCGAATAATAAACATTATTACGAGGTTTCACAGAAAAACCAACCAATTTTTTCTCATCTAAAGAGATTTTTTTTCTATCATATTTATTCTTTATGATTTTATAATGTCTTTTATTATTTTTCATTATATCATCTCTTTTCTAATAAATCTGGCCTTCTAGCTTGTGTTCTTTTTATTTGTTCATTATGTCGCCACTCATTTATATTTTTATGATGACCAGAAAGAAGTACCTCTGGTACCTTCATACCTCTAAAATCAACTGGTTTTGTATAAACTGGATAATCTAATAATTCATCATTAAATGACTCCAATTCATATGATTCTTTCGTAATAACACCATCTAATAATCTAACAATACTATCAGTTATAACCATACTAGGTATTTCTCCCCCAGTTAGAACATAATCACCAATACTAATCTCAATATCAGCAAGTGAACGTATACGTTCATCAAAACCTTCATAATGTCCACATATTATAATTATATGTTTTTTATCCTTTAAAGTATAAGCCATCTTTTGATTATATTTTTCACCTTGAGGTGTCATAAGTATTACATAACTATCATCTGTTTTTAAACTCTCTACAGCATCAAATATAGGTTGTGGCATAAGAACCATTCCACGTCCTCCACCAAAACCATAATCATCAACTTTTTTGTGTTTATTAGTAGAATAATCTCTTATATTATAAACATTTATTTCAACTTGATTTTTATCTCGAGCTCTTTTAATAATTGATTCATTTAAAAAACCATCAAACATATTAGGAAATAGAGTTAAAATATCAATCTTCATCAAATAATCCCTTCATTTCTTTAATATATATTTTCTTGTCTTCTAAATCAATCTTTTCAATAAACTCATCTACAAAAGGAACCATATGATTATTACCATTATCTTCAATAAACAATATATCATGAGCCTTATTCTTTAATATGTTCTTTACAATTCCTTTATTTTCATTATTACTAATAACACTAAGTCCAATAATATCTTCATTAAAATAACCATCTATCTTAATATCATCTCTATTTATATATACAGAATCACCTTTATACATAATTACATCATTTATATTATTTAAGCCTTCTAATGTAACCATATCATAATTTTTATGTTTACGATAAGTATTAATAACTTCTACATTGTGAAATCTTCCTATATATAGTTTCATTCCTTTTTTAAAAACTTCTTTTTTATACTTAAAATCACTTATAATTCGAAGTTCACCTTTAATACCATGAGTATTTACTATATCCCCTATATATATTAGTTTCATAATCCACCTACTTATCTAATTGATATAAAATTATACTTGTTGCAACCCCTACATTTAAACTTTCACATTCACTATTCATATCAATATATAAATATTCATCACACATATCCAGTATATTCTTACGAACCCCATTTCCTTCGTTACCCATTATTATAGCAAACTTAGATATTTTTTCAATAGTCTTTAGACTTTTTCCACCATTAACTTTAGTACCGAATATTTTATATGATTTATCTTTTAAATCCGTTAAAACTTCTTCTAAATCTTTAACTATAATATTTACTTTAAATAACATTCCTTGTGTAGCACGTATTACTTTAGGATTATATAAATCTACTGAATCTTTACTCAATATAATTGTTGTTACATTAAATGCAACCGCACTCCTTATAATAGTACCAAGATTACCAGGATCTTGAATACCATCTAATACTACAATTCTATCACCATAAACATTACTATCTGTTTTCTTCTTACATAGTCCGAGTACATTTGGTGGTGTATCAAGACTACTTATATATTTAAGTACATTATTACTAACATACATTGTATCAACATCAATATTAAGAGTAGTTCCATCCAATAATATTAATTTTTCTAAAATATTATTCTTATATGCCTCTAAAACTAAATGTTCTCCCTCTACTAAAAAATATTGTGTTTTATCACGATACTTTTTAGTGCTTAGTTTTTTTAAATCTTTTATTTTCTTATTATCGATTGAAGTGTATAACATAGATAACACCTTCCTCATAAAAATTATACCATATATTATAACTTAATAATTAAAAAAACTTCAATTAAATGAAGTTTTAATTACAAACATATCCGTTTTTTTTCAAATTAGATATATAATCACTTGTATTCATATTTTTACTATAATTTAGTTTTACATTATTAGGATTAATACTAGAATCAGCAAATTCAGAAGTAACTATTTTTTTAGTATCATAATTCTTTGTTAATTCATAACTTTTATCACTATCGTTATCAGATATAGTGATTCCTGTAAATATTGAATAATTAAGTTTTTCTTTTAATAAGTCATTTTTTCTACTTTCATATGTAGAACGTGCTGAATCATTTTGATAACTTATAGATTTCTTTTCAATAACATTTAATAAAGTTTCATCTTTTAAATAAAACTCAATTGTTTCACTACTTCTAATTTCATCTTTCTCAACAGCTAACGCACATGTAACAACAGATTGAGTACTATTTACTTTAGTATTATTTGTATTTTGTACTTCAATTTCATCTGTTTTTTCTGTAGTATCATTTGTTTTATCAACATTCGTTTTTGCGATAGTAATAAAAACTAAGAAAGCACTTAATACAACAATTCCTAATCCAGCTAAAATTATATTCATCTTTTTCATTTACATATCCCCTATTCTTTTATTTATTATAACACATTTTTTTAAAATTAAAAAGGATGAATTTTCATCCTTATGCACGAGATACATATTTACCATCTTTAGTTGAAATAACTATAACTTCATCTTGATCAATAAATAGTGGAACTCTTACATTTAAACCTGTTTCAAGTACTGCATCTTTAGTTGCATTATTAGTTGTATTTCCTTTTACAGCTGGTTCAGTACTAGTAACTTTCATTTCAATTTTTTCAGGTAGTGAAACACCTAGTAATTCACCTTTATAAAAAGTTAAATCAACATCTAAACCATCTTTTAAATATAAAGCATCATCTCCAAGTTGATCTTTAGTAATTTCAACTTGTTCGTATGTTTCCATATTCATGAAATTATATACATCTCCTGTTGAATATAAGAATTGCATACCACGTTTTTCAATCATAGCTTTTTCTAGTTTAATATTTGTATTAAAAGTTTTTTCGATAGTTGCACCTGTTCTTAGGTTTTTTATCTTAGTACGAACGAATGCAGGACCTTTACCTGGTTTAACGTGTAAAAACTCAATTACTTGATATATGTTTCCTTCAAGAACAAAAGTCATTCCATTTTTTATATCATTAATGTTAAACATCAAATTACCTCCTCTCAGCAAAAAATAAGGTTATTTATTATTCCTTATTTTATTTCTTTTCTCTATGAACAGTAGTTTTTTTACAATGATTACAATATTTATTTAATTCTAAACGTTCAGTCGTATTTCTTTTATTTTTTTGTGTACGATAATTTTCATTTTTACATTCTGTACATTGAAGAGTTATTAATTCTCTATTTTCACCTTTTTTAGCCATTATATTCCCTCCTTCATTACATCTTGTTATATTATATCAGATAAATAATATTTTTCAAACATTTTTTACTATTTATTATATAATTCAAAGTATTTTTCTGAAACAGCTTTAGCTATTCTTCTATTTACGCTAGTTTGATATGTTGTACCACTCTTATAATTATATATATCTGGTGAAATAACTGTAAAAGTTACTGTTGGATTATCACTAGGAGCATAAGCAACAAATGTATTTGTAACTGTTTCAGTATCTATCTTACCATCATTATTTGTATCAACGAAACTCTCACTAGTACCTGTTTTTCCTGCTGGTTTATATTTTAAATCAATATAACCTATTCCTGTTCCACCATAATCTAATACTTTTTCAAAGCCTTTTTTTACTCTATCTAAATATTCATCTTTAGTATTTAATTTATTTAATACCTTAGGTTTTACTTCACTATATAGATTTGTTAAATCATTACTATTAGAAGAATATACACTATTTAATAAATGTGGTTGCATTCTATATCCAGAAGATGCAATGGTACCTATATATTGTGATAATTGAATTGGTGTATATGTATCATATTGTCCAATTGCGAAATCCAAAAGATGTCCAGCCACTTCACTTCCACCTTTATATCCTAAACTTTCAACTGGTAAATCAATTCCTGTTTTTACACCTAATCCAAATTCAGCAAAAGTATTTCTATAAGTCATAAATGCACTTTTATCTATAACTAATGGTTTATTATATACATAGTTTGCTTTTGCAACTTTAAGTGCGGTTCTAAACTGATATGTATTACTAGATAATTTTAGAGCGGTTATATCATCTAAGTTTCCTAAATATTTCCATGAACATTTAGGTGGTGTAGCTGCTATTTTAATGCAGGAATCATTTCTTCTTTCGCCTATAGTTAGAGCTCCAGTATTATAACCTACTATATTAGATGCACCCTTTACTACTGACCCTACAACTACTGGTGATGTTGTAATACCTGGAGTATAATCATATATCTTATAACCACCATCTTGTTTTACTATTTGTCTTCCTGCCATAGTAAGTATCGCACCTGTTTTTGGATCAGATATAATAACAAATGAACGATTATAATACTCAGTATTAGGTTCATCTTTTGCTTTACGCATCTCTTGATCAATAATTTCTTCAACAGCTTTTTGAAGTTCTATATCAATAGTTAAAACAATATCATTCCCTCTAGTACCTTTTTCTACTAAAGTATTACTTCCATCACTATTAGTTTTATATTTATTTTTAGTACCTCTAAGTATATCTTCATATTGATACTCTAAATAACTAGTACCAACTCTATCATTCAAACTATATCCTTTAGAAGTATAATAATCTTTAAGTTCGTAAGGTATTCCATTTTCAGTTGTTGATACACTTCCTAAAATAGCTTTAAATGTATCTCCGTATGGATATGTTCTATCCCAATCAAGTCTAGTATTAAAGCCAACTAAATTATGCGAATTTTCTGATATTTCAGCATATTCTTCATCTGTTATATTCTCTCTTTTTATTATCTTCTCTGATTTAGAATAACCTTTATTCATAAGATAATATATATAAGCCGCTTCTTTATCATGATCATTATATTTCTTTAAGTCATCACTTGTTATACGTTTTAATTGTAATTTCTTTATATCATCAGCATCTAATTTTCTTTGTGATAATTTCTTCCATTCTTCCTTTGTTATCTTATTACGAGCTTTAGAACTATTGTTTAAAATCCAAAACTCTTTTAATGAAGTATTACTCAATTTAGAAAAATCAACATCAATAATATCTGCTACTTTATAAGCAAGTTCAAGCTCTTTTTTAGTAGTATTCTTTGAATTTTTTTGATAATAAATAACTTTAGTAGGAACATTATCTACTATCAATCGATGATTTCGATCATAAATTCTTCCACGAGGAGCTGTTGATCCTTCAATAAGTTTATCAACTTGAGCACGAACTTTTGATAAATAATATTCACTTTTTATTACTTGAAGATAAAATAAACGAGTAAATAATAATCCCATTATCATAACTATTAATACTGTAAGTATATTATATCTTTTATTAGCTATATCTTTTATATCACGATTAACCCTGTAATAACTATATTTAAAATTACTTTGAGGTTTAATTCTTCGATGATAATTTAAAGTTTTTCTTCTCATTAAGCTCCTCCTTTCATTAAATTCCTATTTAATCATATAATTAAATGAGGTGTTATATGCATAAATATATTATTAAACATTATATAGATAAACTACGTTTAATTGATGTAAAAAATTTTATATCTGATAATAATTATAATGTTACCGACGATGAACTTCATATAATCTATAATACAATCAAAAATGATTGGTATAAATTATTATATGGTGATTATAAATCAGTATTTAATAAGATTAAAAGTCATTTTAATAAAGATACTTATAATAATATGATTGAGTTATATCATTATTATAAGAACAAATATAAATCTTATTTATAATATGCACAAATTTCATCAATTAAATGTGTATTAAACTTCTTATTTTTTATCATTTCTATTTCAAATTTATATGGTGGATTCTTATCTTTTCCATCATATGATGATACATATGGTGTTTCTAAAATCTTAGGTACTTTCTCTAATCGTTTATTATAAACGATTTTCATCAATGTATCAAACCCTATTTTTCCTAAGCCAAAATTCTCATGTCTATCCTTTCGTGAACCACATGAGTTTTTACTATCATTTATGTGAATGCACCCTATCTTATTTAATCCAATCTTCTTATCAAAATCATCTAAATAGTCATCAAAATTATTTAAATCATATCCTGCATCATTTAAATGACAAGTATCTAAACAAACCATTAGTTTATCATTTAACTTAACATGATCAATTATATATTTTATATCCTCAATTGTAGAACCAATTTCTGTACCTTTACCAGCCATTGTTTCCAAGCAAATAAAAACACTCTGTTCTTTAGTTAAAACTCTATTTAAACCTTCAACAATATTATTTAAACCCTCTTCTTTTGTTAAAGTAACATGACTACCAGGGTGTAAAACTAACTTTGTCATTCCCATTTCTTCACAGCGTTTAATTTCTTCTTTTAAAAAGTTTATAGCAAAATCAAAATTTTTAACATTATTTGCAAGATTGATTATATAAGGCGCATGAACTATTACATTAGAAGGATTAATACCTGTTTCCTTCATTATTGAATAAGCTTCTTCTACTCTACTTTCACTTATTGGAGTTCTTCTAGTATTCTGTGGCGCTCCAGTATAAAACATAAATGTATTTTCACCAAAACTAAGAGCCTCATTTACACTCCCAAGAAGTCCACTAGTCGCTTTATATGATACATGTGATCCAATAATTAACTTCTCCATAAACTACCTCATTTCATACGTCATAAATAAATTATAACATTAACTAATTTTAAAAAAAAGAAAATCTAATGTTTTTTTAGATTTTCTTTTAATTTTTACTACTTTTTTTGTGATTAAATACAAATAATTTTGAAAAAACATAATTTAGTATTATAACAATAATTTGAACTACTACTTTTGCGAACATATCATTAAACTTTATGATTGACACTAAATAATACATAAATGAAAGTTCAATAATTAATGTTATTACACGATATTTATAAAAACTATAAATTTCACTTAAAATATGATTGTTTCTTTTACTTTTAAATACTAATAATTTATTAGTAACAAAAGCAAACAATACCGATATTATCCAAGATAAAGATGTACTTATTAAATATGAAATATGAAACTGTTTAGCAAATAACCAATAAGTTATAATACTAACTAAAGTTGTTAATACTCCAAATATTAAATACATAATTATTTCTTCATATTTTAAATAAATATTAACCAAATAATTATTAATCTTTTCAATTTTACAAATATATATAATTCCTAAAATCAATGAAATAATAGAAACTATAATACCTATTTTAATACCGCTTAAATGATAAGTACATTCAATAGTATGCTTTCCTGGTTTTAGTTTAACACCTATAAATGTTCCATATAATGGATAAGTTTTTACTTTCTTACCATCAACTTTTACATCCCATCCTTTTTCATATGGTATTGATAAAAATAACATATTTTTATCTTTTGTCGCAGTAACCGTACCCTTTATATTTGTATTACTAAACTTAGTTAGTTCTAATTGATTCTTTTTAAGTTCATCAATATTTTTCGTTAATACATCTTTATTAAGATGATATACAAACGCAATTGTTTTAAGTTTTACCTTATCAATTAAAACACGTATCTTTATCGTTTCTCCTTGTTTAAAATCATTCTTTAAATAAATCGCACTAGAATGAATAACATCTCCACTAGAAACAACCTTTCCATTGGCAAATACTTGAACTTTTGCATCTGCTTCATCTTGATTTAATGGTTCCACATAAAATCTTATATAATAATCTTCTTTCTGATTATTTATAAATTCATATTCATATATATTAGTATCACCATTCTTTTTAACAAAACCAATTTTATTTTTATGTTTTACTTTATGATTTATATATAAATTCTCATTAGAATTATTCATACTCTTTAACATTATATTTTGTAAAACAAAACTATTAAATCTTTTTCCATCAATTATCATTTGAAGATAATTATTAACTTTATCAGATACCATATACCCTAAATTAAGAGAATATGGGTTCTCATATACTTTAACTTTTTTAGTTCCATAACCATATAAATAGTTATCAAATGAAGAATAATCAAATTCATCAATTTTTTTATATAAATCAAATGAACCATTCCTTAAAAGAACATATTTTATACCTAAGATAGAATCTATATAAGGAGTTAATGTTGGTGCATAACTTATATTATTAGTTATTGCCGTTTGACCTATATTTTTGAAGAAAGATAAGGTATGAACAGATGTACCTGATAAGAATGTTGATACTCCATTATAATTATATAAAAGATTATCATTACTTGTATATGCCAAATCCTTCTCAATACGATAGAAATCATTTCCTGTCCTCTTATACTTATCAATTCTTTTAACAACTATATTTTTAAAATCAGTATCTTGTTTAGCTAACATCCATGAATTTTCTCTTAGTGATAATGATATATTTAAAAATAATTCTAAAATAGTTAGTATAAATAGTGAGAATAAAACTTTATTAAAATATACTTTATACTCTTTATTATTTAAAATATATAATATCAATATATATATTAGATAAATTACATTAGAAACAATTAAATATATTATTTTTAAATTTGTTTTTTCAAAGAAGAATATAAGAATACTAAGAATTGGTAAAACTAAGGCAAGATACTTAAATACTTTATTATTAATACTATTTATATTTTTTAAAGATTTATATGACCATATCAATATAAAGAATATAAGAATAAAACTATATCTTTGATTATAACAAAGAGGTACGTTAAAACCATGCCAAATATAATTAAGGATATTAAATCTAAAGCTTATTATAAATATTAATATAACTAATAATGAAGCTATTTTTTCTTTTATTTCTATCTTATTATTTATAAAGTATAGTATTAATAGTGGTATCATAACTACACCACAATATATTAATGGATGATGATGATTTAATATCCCATTTACATTTTGATATCCAATAGTCATTCTACTAATAATAATGAGTAAATTCCAACTAAATCTTGGATTAATTTTAAATATATTAACGCCTCCTTTTGATGAAGACATTATACTAACAAAAGCTGGATATACGATAAAGAAAGTAGCTAAACCTGAAAATAATGATGTTAAACTAAACGTTATTATACTTTTTAATACATTCTTTTTATCTTTATGATAATCTTTATTTATGATTAATTCATACATAAAATATATAACTGATCCAATACAAATCATAAATCCAATGTAGAAATTAGTAATTACTGTATAAAAAAGTGCGATAGCATAATACAAAGGATTATTATTCTTTAATATTTTTTCAATGCCTATAAATACTAATGGTAACATATAAATACCATCTAACCACATAACATGGAAATAATATCCTATAACATAACCAGATAATGCATATGC
>AUXO016534887.1_pt1 | contig 10675 bp, 13 predicted proteins | sample 768731 | NCBI WGS metagenome assembly AUXO01 (sample SAMN02715735, study PRJNA202380) | gut metagenome | biome: sheep rumen | host: Ovis aries | place: New Zealand: Palmerston North
CTGAAATTAAAAATATTAAAATTTCAGCAGTTCATTTGCTTCTTTTTGCAGGATTTTATGCTTTGTTTCTTCTTTTGCCGGGATTTACAGTCAATACATTAAAAGTGAACTTTAAGCTGGGATTTTTTTATGGTGCTTTTGCCGGTCATTCGTCAATAATAGGAGCATGGATATTTATTTTTGCCATGGAAATAGTCAGAAGCATAAAGCACAAATAAAAAGGATGGAAAATTTTCCATCCTTCTTTAGCTGTCAATGCTTATCTGTTTAGGATCATTTTTTTGAATTTTGCACGCGTCATAATAAAGCCATACAATTTCTCTTTCTGATGTCAGCATTTCATCAACATATCCTGTATATGACATTTGCTCATCGTCAAATTCTTTAATATATTTTTTCAGCTCAGCATCTGTCATCAGCTTTGACATATTTTCAATGTATCTTGCAGGCTTGAACCTGAACAAAAAATTTTCAACCATTAAGCGAACGCAGTAAAGAAAATCATTCACGGTTCCTGATCCGTAATTGTCATGAAGTATTTTTGCATTTTCTTTTGTTTTAATACTGTCTGTCATCATATGAATGTTCCTTCACTTTCTCAGGCGATTCCAGCTTCTGAATAATTTTTTTATCTGATTCAGAAAGCGACATATTTCGTTTCATCCATGAAAGTCCTTCATTTAAAGAAAGAACTGATTCCTTGCTCATAAATACAAGTTTTGCATCGCTTCTTTTCAGATAAAGCGGAGGATTGCTGCCAAAGTTTCTTTCAAGAATTTTATTGATTCCTGCTACTGCTTCAGCAATATCTTTAAATTTTTCATCAAGACTGTGAAACATATTCATCACCTGCTTTTTCAAAATTTTCGCTGATATACTGCTGAATACCCAGTTCAATTATGCGTTTTCTTATTTCTTCGGCTTCAACATAATTTTCCGCATAAGCAATAGCTTTAACTGAACCGTTAAGATGCTTTTCCTGTTTTAATGTTGTTACGATTAAAGTACTGGTATCAAGCTTGATGCCAACGATAAAATTTTTCATAAAATTCTCCTATATATCAAGAAAGAATAATCTTTCGTATTTTCAGGGGAAGAGCCGGGATCTGTAAATCCAGAAAAATAAGCTGCGAAATAATATCGCTGTGTTTACCATCCACTTCGCAGAAAATCAGTCACGTTTCTGCGTCAGCCATAAAAGGATGCGGCTCGGTCCTTCAGTTTTAAACTTGTCAGTCATCGTGACATGACCCGCACAGCTTTGCTGTGTCTGACAAAGCATAGAATATATCTATGCCGTACTTATATAATAGCATATATCATTATATAAAACAACTAAATAGAATATAAAAAATACATGCAGAAGCATATCTTTTTTCTAACGCGATTTAACTTTTTCTGAAACCATAAATGCAAACTTCCAGACGGGAAATATGAGGAAAAGAAGGAAAAGACCGCCTCCAAGAAAAGCAATAATGACTTCAACAAGTGAAATGTACGTAAGTATATATTCACAAAAATCCCTTTGCTTCCTTTTTTGTTTTGCTGTAAGCTTTGGATCAGTGTCAACAAACTTTTCAGCATGGACTATTGTCAGTACGGAAGCTGTACCGGCAAAAATAATAAATACGGCTGCTCTTGTCATAAGCTCAAAGTTTCCAAACGCATATATAAGAATGATAACGCATGCAAGCGAGAGTGCCAGAGCTTCCGCAAGATCCAGCTTTCTTATTGTCTCTTTTTTAAGCATCTGATACTTTTTCATCAAGAGCCGCAAACTGTGCTTCAAGCTTTTCCTGCTGAGCCTTTAATGCGTTAAGATGTTTAAGTCTTTCTTCACTTGCACTGATCAATGCATTGTATTCATCAGTTGTGGCTTTATCTTTCTGATTGAAATCTTCAATTAGTGCTGCTTTTTTTTCATTAAGTTTTGCTACAGCTGAATCTCTTTTTTCTTTGCTTTTTGCAAGAGCATCAGCCTTTTTTGCAAGAAGCTTTTCTCTGTTTGCTTCTTCTTTCTTTAATTTATTTGCTAATTCTTTAGTCATAAAAGAACTCCTTTCTTTTTTTATCTAAAGAAAGATTATCATATGTCATATGAATATTCACTTTCCTTTTTTTGCCAACTAGTCACGCGTGATTTCAAGGTTCGTATACTGACCATTCATTTTAAGAACAAGTTTTGCATCAATTTTCTTTCCTGATTTTGTTGAAATTTTTGCATCAATTGCTCCGCCGTTAAGAAGCGTTTTTACTTTTTCATCATTCATCGGGATTTTATCTTTGTAATAGTTCATCTTTTCAAAGATAACAAAAGGACACGTCTTGTGATCATCACATACCCATACCATGCCTCTTTTTCTTACAGGTTTTCCGCATACAGGGCATACGCCTAAAGGCTTGCTTTCAGTAAATACAGGCTTAATATTTACATACTGACCGTTGACTTCAAATTTCACATCTGCGGTATATTTTTTTCCGCTTTTGCTTGTCAGTGTTTCTTTTACGGTTCCGCCGTTAAGAAGCGTTGTCATTTTTGTATCGTTCATTTTGATTTTATCACCAAAGCGATCAACTACTTCATTCATAAAGAACTTGCATCCTTTTCCGTAGTTTTCACATATATAAATATTTTTGTTTTCTTTGCTTTTCTTTTTTAAAATATCTCCGCCGCATACAGGGCATGTTCCAATACTTGTGCTCATAGTTTTTACTTTTTTATCTCCTGAATCATTAAAAATTTTTCTTATTGTTTTTTCTGTCATGGCAATAGCTTCCTTTTCAGTTGCTTCGCCGTTTCTTATCTTCACAAGAATATCGGCAAACTGAAGCGACTGCCTTTTATCAATGCCGAAATTAAGATCGTTAATTGTCTCAACCAGCATTTTTCCTTTATCCATTGCATAATAAGATTTTTTCTTAAGTGCAATATATCCAGACTGAATAGCATTATCAATAATGCCGGCACGCGTAGCTTCTGTTCCAAGCTGAACGTCAGTCTGTTCCTCTTTTTTAAAAGGGTTTTTCATAAACGAAAGAAGCTCTGCAGTTGTATAATGCTTTGGCGGTGACGTAGTAGCCTTTTTCTTTTTAAAGCTGACAGGAATTTTCTGACCTTCAGTAAAGTCAGGAAGAATTCTGCTTTTCTTTTTTGAAGGTTCGGCTTTATTCCATCCTTGGCTTCTGATAATGTCTCCTGTTATTTTAAAATCTTCTCCGTTAACATTAATTACCATTGTAGTCCGATCAACAGTCATATCTTCCTTCCAGAATACTGCTCTGAATCTGTTAAGTATTGCGTTGTATACCAGTTCTTCATCGCCTGAAAAATGTTTTGGAACTTTTGCAGTTGGAATAATTGCAGAGTGAGACATGTCAGCATTTTTTGCATCATTAAATATTTGCTTCTCATCTTTAAAAATACATTCTGGATAATTTTTTATAATATTTTTAACTTTGTCCTTTTCAGAAGAAAATAAATATTCCGCATCAGTTCTTGGATAGGATACATATCCTTCTTCGTAAAGCTTCTGTGTAGCAGCAAGAACATCTTTCATATTAAGAGAATCGCTGAGAAATGCCTGAAGCGTACTCATTGAAAAAAGCTTTGGTGCATGAACTGTTTTCTTTTCTTTTTTTAACGAAGTAACTGTTCCGCCTGATTCATTATAGCTTTGACATAATTCATCAGCTTTGTTTTTCTCTTCGGTTTTAAATGTATTTTTTGATGTCAGTTCAAGATTTATTCCGTCATATTCCTTTGAAGAAACGCATTTGAAATAATCTTCAGGTACAAATTCTTCAATGCTTTTGTCTCTGGCGACAATTTCCTGAACTACCGGGACAATAACTCTTCCAACGCGAAGCAAGGTATGAGCCTTAAGCGTAGCAAGTCTTGTAAGATTAATGCCATAAAGCCAGTCCATATATGTTCTTGTTAATCCTTCTTCGAGGATGTTTTTATATTTTGAATCAGGCTTTAAATTATTGATGCTTGCTTTGATTGTTTCTGGTGTCTGATCACTCACCCATAATCTGTATACGGGCTTTTTATATTTGACTTTTGCAATAACAAGATCAACAATTACCTGTCCTTCACGGTCTGCATCTCCTGCATTTACAGCACTGTCTGATTTTTCAAGAAGAGTCTGAATAATTTCAAACTGTTTTTTTACGCCTTTGTCAGTAGAAGCAATTCCATTTTTGTTTTTTGTCTGCTTTAATACAAATTTAAACTTTTCCGGAAAAAATGGAATGTCATCCATGTTCCACTGATGGGGCTGACCGTAAAGATAAATATCCATATCCTGAAGTGCAAACAAATGTCCAAAGCACCATGTAACAGCATAGTTGTCAGAAATCTGGTATCCGTCTTTTTTTGAAAATTTTTCACCGGTCATTTCAAGAGCTTTGATAATATTTCTTCCAAGGCTTGGTTTTTCAGCAATAATTACCTGCATTTTTTCACCTCTTTCTATATAAAATTATATCATAAATAGTTTTTAATATAAACATAATAAAAGATAAAATACTAATTTCAAAAAATAATATCTTCATCTTTTTCCAACGAAAAATTTTGTTTGGTGCTGTTTTTATATTCTTCGTTGCTTTTGCCGGGAAAAACAATTTCATTTTTTCCTTTGGCATATGTTTTCTGATGATCAGTTTCTCTTTTTTCGAGAAGCTGTGCTGCTCTTATTTCTGAGTCGTTTACCTTTTTTCCTCTTGAAAGCATGATTGTTTTTATAATAAGAGTATTATTTTTAGCACCGTTCCAGTCATAAAGTATTTTTCTTATTTCAGGTACATTTTTAGTAATATATTTTGAAATATCCCAGTTATTTTTTTCAGCCAGTTTGAAATACTCTGAGCAGGCTCTTTCATACGTTACGCCTTTCAGTCTTGAGCATTCGTCAAAAATATCATCCGGTTTGCCCATTGGTGCACCGTCTCCATTTATTCCATAGAGCTTTGCATATGATACAGGCGAATATGTTTTTTCAATGCCAAAATGCGCTGCAGTAACGTTTTCAATTTTTCTCTGCAGTTTTCTTATTGATGACTCACACATGCCAGCAAAATAAATATCCTTAAAGCTCGGATCATTTTCCAGAAGGTCAGCTTTTTCGCTTCGCTTTTCATCCTGCATGTCATTTAATGTATCAATAATCTTCTCGTATGATGGCGCTTTTTTGCTGTTCATTGCGTCCATAAGCTTATCAGTTATTATGCAGTCGCTTAATGCATGATGCTCCTGTATTACTTCCACATCCATTATCAAAAGAGCTTCCTGTAAAGAAAAAGCTATATTCTCATAGCCGACATATTTTGAAAACTCTGGCATAATATCATGAAGCTTTTCTTTCATCGCTTTGCTGAACTCTTCTTCATGTCCTGTTAATGATGCTGTATAGCATAAACGTTCAAAATCCGCATCAATGTTATATCCTATTATTTCATCAGCCTCATTAAATGCTTTGAGTATTTCATTTCTGTATTTGCCAAATGTTTCTTTTGGAAATTTTCTTTCATCATATCTGAAATCACACTGCTGCATCTGATAAAGATTTTTTGGATGAATGCCTTTTTTATCAATAACGTGCTGGTTTCTCATTATTCTTATAAGTTCAGGATCGCCATTGTTTTTTGAAAGCTTTCGCAGAAGTTCATTTGTATTTCCCCCAGAAAGTTTTTCGGTTATAACTTTTAACGCATATGGTCTGAAATTCCATTCATTCTTATTTTTTGTATCGGGATCAAGAATGCCAACCTGATAAACCTGACCATATTTTTTTGTTGATGTCATTTCCGTATCAAGTATTATTCTTTTCATTTTTCTCACCTCATTAAAAGTATTTCATTTTTTTGCTGTTTAATCATTTTCCAATTATTAACTAAAAAAAATCAGGCAATGCCTGACTTTTATCTAATAATATCTTTATATGATTGCATATTTTTTTGTTCAACTTATTTTTTAGTTGACGTTTAAAAGGCTGTTATGATGCAACAAAGCATCAGCTGTTTCGCCATTTTTTCAAAAAATATATTTTTAATTAATTTTGCAAAAAGCCATAGTTCTTAAGAAGTGCTTTATTGTTTTCAATAAAAACATTTTCATCAAGATCAGCAGGCATCCATGTCACGCGCTGATGACCGACATATGCAGTTTTTTTGCCTCCTCCTGTGTAGCTGATAACAAGCTTTTTCATGCTGGAAGTAAATACAGCGTCAGGTATTTCGCCCTTAGGAGAGTATCTTTTTGGCAAAAGCTTACAGTTTTCATCCACAATCATTGTAGCAAGTTCCTGTGCATATCTTTTTTCTTCGCAGTAAGGAATTTCCACTCTGATATCGCCTTTTAATCTGCGACAATATACTGAAATAAACTCATCAACATTCTGATGAACATACGGCATCAGCAGCTTTACAAGATAATCATGATATCTTATCAGCTTATAGCCATCTTCATCCTTGCCTGTTTTTTTGAATTTGTATACAAGACTTTGATATTTTACTTCGTATTCAGTATTTTTAAAATAAAGCCGATAAACAGAAGTGCAATAGCCTGAGATAACATATTCACAGGCTAAATTGCAGAATGCTCGATAAATGAGGATGTTGCTGTGGATGGCTCTTTTCATCATATCCATGTTCAGCTTATTAAATCTCATTAAAATACCGTCTCTTCCTTTTCAACTTCAGTTACAGTCCATTTTGTAATATCGAGAATAGATTTGTATTCTCCGGTTGTTCCAATCTTTCTGTATTCGTCAAGAAGTGAAACCAGTGCAACAACTGATCTTTCATCATATTCTTTTTCAGCCGTTTCAGCACATTTTTTAGACACGATTGTCATGATTTCCTTCATGATTCCTTTTCTTAATTCATCTTCAGAGCTGAAATCAATTACATCATTTTTAGTGTCTAATCTGTATACAGTTACAAGACCTTTGACTGATCTTAAATCATATCCGATTTCCTGAAGGACCTGAGGATTGAATCCTTTATCACGAATTTCCTTGAACGCATTTGCCGCCCAGACAACTTCGTCAACATCGTTTTTGTTATTCATCATGCTGTCAAGATCATCCTGAATAGCAATGCCTACCTCATTATTATCGATAGCAATATATTTTCTGTTTTTTCTTGTAATGACAATTTTATTTGAAGACTTAATTCTCTTAAGATCCTCCTTCACTCTTGCTTTTGTAGATGAGTTGCCCATATAGTCTTCGATTTTAAAAACGTCCCACACGTCATCGGCTCCAGCCACATTAGCAAAATTCTTTTTGTATTTTGTTCTCATTGAGACAAGTTCCATTTTTTTGTCAACTCTTGCTTCAACTTCATCAGCAAAATCGCTGTCAATTGCCTTATATGTAATAACAGCTTCTGCACCTTCAGGCTTTAAAGCACCTCTCTGAATTTTGAAATCGTCATTTGTAAATACCTTTATTAAAGTTTCTTTTTCCATCTATGCATTTTCTCCTTTTTTCTTAATATCTTTTAGCCTTTCCTCAAGCGTTTTTACTTCACCAGGCTGTCTCAAAATCGGGGACAGCTCATAAAGTTCATCACTGCTTAAGTTCATTTTTCCGGCTGTGATTTTGTCTTTCAGTGCAGGATCATAAGCAAGCATTTTTCTTACCTGATCATCATCAGGAGTCAATGTAAATGATCCGTAATGTTCTTCAAGATCAAAATCCCTAAAGTTATCCATCATGTCACTGACAAACTTCCAGTCAATTATTTCGGCAAGCCTCTTTCGAAGCTGCCATTTGGAAATTTCTTTATTTTTGAATTTTTTAATATCATCGGTCATTCCTACTTCAAGAACAAAGGTTTCCTTTTTTATAAGAAATCCGCGTTCGATATAGACAGATGTATGTTCATCTTCAAAAAATATTCCTCTTATATGCGGAGAGCCTATTTTCTTTTTTATATTCTTTAATTTGTCAATAAGCATCATCTTCTTCCATCAGTTCAATTGCTTCCTTTGCGAGTGCTGATCTTGTGCATTCGCTTTTTTCAAACGCAACCACATCGCATAAACGGCTTTTCTTCATTTTTTCAATAGCATAAACGAATCCGCTGTTATACCTGCTGATTTTTGGGTTGTCGATTTGCGTTACATCGCCCAAAAGAACAATTTTAGTGTTTTCGCCAGCTCTTGTAACAAGCGTTTTAATCTGCATAACTGACATGTTTTGTGCCTCGTCAACAATAATAAAACTGTTTTTTATGCTTCTTCCTCTGATAAAAGAAAAAGCTTCAATATCAATAAAATCACTGTTTAATGAAGCTGACTTTGATCCCGAAATTTCAGCAATTGTTTTTAAATTGTCAGCTGCACTTTTGTGAAGCGGAGTCACTTTTTCATATTCATCTCCGGGAAGTGCACCAATATCCTCATCCGAAGTCACATACGGACGGCATAGAATTATTTTTTCATAAATATGCTTTCGGCATTTTTCCAAACCGCACGCAAGTGCAAGAAGCGTTTTTCCGGTTCCGGCTGGTCCGTATATAATTGAAAGCGGACGTGAATCACTCATTAGCGATTCAATGGCAAACCGCTGCCCTGTATTTCTTGCCTTGATTTTCATAGGCTTTGATTCTGAAAATATAAGCGGCACAGCAAACGATCCATCGAAACGTGCAAGTGCTGAGTTGTCTGAGTCATCTTCCAAAAGCATATATTCATTAATCAAAGGTTTTAATGAAACAGATATTTTTCCATTTTCAAAAAAATCAGAGACGCTTTCTGTTTTATATATGCTTCTGCCTTTATAAAGAGGATCATGAAAAATATTTCCTGCAAGAATAAACTTTATATTTCTTTTTTTGGCACGTATTGTCATGCCGATATCATCAGTGACAACTATAGCATTGCATGAAAAATTTCTTTTGACAAACTCAATAATTTTCTCGTCATTTGTCATATCTTTTTTATTTGCTTCACAGAAATAGAAATCATCCTCTTCATTAACAAGATAAACATCATCAAGATGTTTTTTTATGATGTTTAATGCAGTTCTTGCATTCTTGCTTCTTTCATAATTTCTGTGATCATCTTTTATTTTTTCAAGTTCATCCGCAACTGTTCCCAAAATAGCCACATGCTTGTTTTTAGCAATTAATTTTTCAATGCATTCAGGACTGTTTATCAAAACACTTGTGTCAATAAAATAAATATCATCAGCTTTTTGAGGCTTTTCATCATATTCTTCATCAAAAAGTGATGCAAAAATTTTTGACGCTTCTTTTTTTGATTCTTTCAAACTGCAGTTTCCTTTCTTTTTTAGTTATTTTTTCTTTCTGTAACAATGATATATACTGTAGGAACAAGAGCACCAAGTCCTGCCAAAATTATTCCGAAATTCAGATGTCCGAGCGGAATTAAAATAATTCCAGCGGATGAAGCAATTACGCCACCGTATAAAACAAGATGTTCACGAATTTCTTTTGGAGACATTGAGCCATAGTTTTTAAAAAAATGAACTGCGTCAACTACAGTCTTCCAGTAAATAGCAGCAACAATAAAGATCACAGCCATGATTCCATGTTTTGCCGCAAGCAGCCCAATGGCAGCAGCCAGAAATATTACTGTAACAGCAATAATTTTTTTCTTTTCCAATATAAGTTCCTCCTAGAATCGACTCATGCGAAGTTTTGATATATCGCTGACAGCCTCTTCAATAAGCTTTTCAGCATTGCTGTTTCCTTTAGCACGCTCCCAGCGTTTTACATAATCAAATGTTTCGTCAATGGAAAGTCCTTTAATGCAGTAGGACCAGACTGTTTCAATAAGAATATCCTGATATTCCTTTCTGCCGGCAAGTGAGGAAAAAAGAAAATATGTTTTTGAAATAATGTTATAGACAGGAAACGAAACGTCAGATTCATCAGCAACTGAAGAAGGAATAACAACATTATTTTCAACTTCAATGATGCCTTTGGATTTCAGTTTGTCGATTTCTTCATTTAAATTTAATGCCTTCGGACCTGCTTTAGCTTTTACAAACTTAAGATTTGTTTCAATACCGTTTGCATCCATAAAAAAGCAAATGTTTTGAAACATATGCATGTCAGTTTTAATGCCATTTATTTTGCTGAGCCTGACAGCTACCAGTATGGCAGGCATAAGTCCTTTGCAGGCCTGATGAATTTTATTGTCGCCCATATTTATAGGCTGATCCTCCTTTCTCTAAAAGCGAAAACAGGTTTCGCTATCACAGTTTTAATAATATCACAAAATAATTATCTAGTAAACTAAATAGAAAATAAAAGATAAAAAAGTATAAGCTAAATTTAGCTTATACTATCTGTCGTTTTCTTTAAGGAAATCATCAATTGTCATTTGTCTTCCAATTTTTCTTACTGGAATCTTTTCTTCAGCATAGGAAATTTTTCTTGTCTTTTTATCAGTATAGTCTTTTGAATAATCATATGGATGGAGAATATTTTTTTCTTTAAGATAATCAAAAACATTATCAAATGATTTGTTGATCGCTTCTCTTTCACTGCCTACTGGGTATAAAGGCATGTTCCTGTACGTGCATGTTTCTGCATGACCATTGAGATAATCAGATCTTCCCTCACATTTATCGGTCATATAACATGCAAATGCTCTTGCGGTCATTTCAGAGGTTTTTGACCAGTATGTCTTTTTTGA
>AUXO018702807.1_pt1 | contig 10672 bp, 5 predicted proteins | sample 768731 | NCBI WGS metagenome assembly AUXO01 (sample SAMN02715735, study PRJNA202380) | gut metagenome | biome: sheep rumen | host: Ovis aries | place: New Zealand: Palmerston North
CGGGATTCGAACCCGAATGGCAAGAATGAAAATCTTGAATCCTAACCTTTAGATGAACCGGCCATTATTTCAAAGAATTACAATTATAATATAGAACATTTTTTATTAGATTCAATTTATTTTATGTTAATTTCTGTTAAAAAATAAATCCTCCAAAAACTTATGTTCTGGAGGATTCTGAGTTCTATTTAATTATAATATCGCTAATTTCTTTTTTTACATCACTCCAGTATATGTTCCACTAAATTCACAAGGTTCTCCTGATTCACCCCAAAATGAAGATGAAACGACAATACCTAGAATACTATGTAAAACATTTACTGTCATTGTGTTTATTTATATCTATTTGATTAATAATAATATTAAAATAGCATAAAAAAATAAAAAATTAAATATTTTTAATGAAATTTTTTCATTTTTAGAAAAAAATAATATCTATTTTTAAATATAATAATTAAAAAGATATAGAATTTATATATGTTTAAACCTTTATTAAGAACATTACCAACATTATCTGGTAATTTCACAGTGTCTTGTTTGTTGAATGAATTTGATAAAATAAATACAAATGAATACACAACATATGTTCGCGCGGCATCTATATGTCCGTTACAAAACTTTTTATTTGCAAAAAAGATAGATATTAATTTGTTATATAATAAATATGAATATGATGTTTATAAATATTATAATTATTATTCAAATTATTTCTATAAAAATAACTTTGCTTATGATAAAAGTAACTATGCTATTATAGATAATAACAACGTTTATAATTCAAATAATGATTCTCGTAATAAAGATTATGAGTTTGGATGTAAGCGTTTGAATTATAATAGTCTTAATAAGCAGTTTAATTTTTATGCTCCTTTTTATTTAGATGATTTCAATGACTTACCAGATTACTTTTGTATTAAAATATTGATTAATGATAATTTAGAGAAAACTATAAAGGTATACATAAATAAAGATAATAAGAAAAACTATTTGAAAGAGTACTTAAAAAGATATTTTAAGCAAATGGATAATAAAGTTATCTTTTGTTTACCACAATCTAATCAAGCAACATATTTTGGATTAGATATTAAAAGAGGTGGATTAGTACAATATAAAGATAACGTTATTGGTAGTATTTATAATAAACAATCATCTATAAATAGTTTTGATAATATAATATGTCAAGGATTTGAAAGAAACGGTTTGATAATGAAACAAATATTTCCAATAAGTTTCTCATTTAATCTTAATGACATATTTAATGATTATGAAAAAGATTTCTTTATTGGATCAAAAATAAACATTTCGGGATATTATTTTACAAGTGGAGACTATAAGTATAATTTATTTGATTTTGATATAGATTATACTAATGAAGAGTTGCTTTATAGAAAATATGATAAAAAGACTGGCAAATATTATTTAGATAATGGATATGATAAAGAAGGTGGTAACCCTATAAATGTTATGAATGTTGGATTCCCTTCATTAAATGAATCAAAATATATTAAATATGCATACACAAATAAAATAACACCAATGTATTGCAAATTTAAGATGTTATATTCAAATGATAATGATCCATATATAACAAATAATAGTTTTGCGTATTCATACATACAATATCATAACCAGAAATATGGGTACTTCCCAACAATGTTCAAAGGTATAATTCCTAAAGCAGTTGTTGAGAATAATGACTTAAAATTACCTATTGGTGATAACATATCTTATTATACAAATAATAACTATGATAAGTATAATAAATTAATGACAAATTATTATTCATCATGGTATAACATAAATATGGATAACTGTAATAATATGTTTGATAATGATGAATTATGGAGTGATGTGCAGTATGATTATACTTATCATAAAGGTGTGTTATATAATCTTAAAGAATTAAATAAATATAATATCGATAAGTTTGGTGTATTTCTTGATATTAACTTAAATAAATATGGTGTTAATACTAATGTTGAAGACATTAATGAAATAATTCCAGCTGATTTGGTTATTTCAAAAAATGAAGTGTCTCAAGATAGAATAACTGAGTATGATGATAGTTATATAATGAAAGAAGGTAATAAATATAAAAAAATATATCCAAACATTCGTAATGATAACTGGAATAATTATGCATTTATTGACCAAATAATGAAATTAGATAATGATGGTACATATGTTAAAGAAGAAAACTATATAAAAGAAAACAAATATTATAATATTACCGACATTATTAGTATTATTGATAGTAAAATAGCTAATAATGAAGAAATAAAAAACGAAATAAAGAACGATAATGTTAAAGTAACTGGATATATATTATTAGATGTATTAAATAATGCAAATTACTTCACAAAAGGTGGAGAGTTGTTTTTAAATGCAGACATAATAAAGAATAAGAATAAAAATGATAATACATGGTGTGAAGATTTGTTATATTTTTCAACAGTATTAAATGATAATAAAGTATTATTTAAAGACAACACTGATATTGTTACTAGTAATGAAGATACTGTTGGAAAGTTATGTATGTTTATAAAAACTAATTTAATTAGTGAATATGATGTGCTTAGTATACTTAAAAATTATAATATTAGTTTAGATAAAATAACATCATATATGTATAAACCAGTTGGATATGAAAACGATATCAAGATATCTAACTATTTTGTACCAACAAATAATGTAGTGAATACATATATTTATATTGATACATATAATATAAAATCATTTTTGAATGTAACAGATGATGATATTGAAGGTAATAAACAGGAGTTTTTTATAAAATTCATAAACAAAGATCATTTGAAAGAATATTTAATGACATTAAATTATGATGAAAATAATGAATCAACAATAAGCATAGATGATTATACAACAATATTAGATTATATATATATTAAACAACGTAACTGGTATATAAATAGTACTTCAAAAACAATATATCCTTGTGATATATATGTTAAATTAGATGAATTCTTAGAAAATAATCTAAGTGATTATGAAACATTAAAAGGGAAATTACTTAAAACTACGTTAAATGGTCAAATATCTTGGTTGATTAATAATTTATCCGATACACGAAATGGTGATAATACTTTCAATTTTTTTAAAATAGAAAGTAATGATTATAAGTTTAATTTAGATTTATGTTTTAAGAAAAAAGTTTATAAAATTCCTTTTAATAAATTTAAAACAGTTGTTGACAATAATAAATTTATGTATTTATATACTAGAGATAATCAGTGCATAGATTATGTAAGGAATTTTGATGGTGTTATCTCAAGGGAGGATGTTATCTCAAATAATCTAAATATAAAAGATATAAATGATTATCTTGTGCCAATGTTTACAAGTGTTTATATGAATGAACATGATATTTTATATATATCTAATTTATTAAATAATGGCATATTAAAATCATATAATTCTCTTGTTTATTATATAAAACACAAAAATTCTTTTTATAAGGAAATAGATATTGATAAAGTGTTTGATGAGTTTTATAAGAATTTAGAATTTAGTGAAAATTATCCAAGTATAATAGAAACTGTTATAAGAAAAAATTATGATGAAAAGGAAGCAACTGAAAGATATAATAAATTAATTAATGATTGGTATGCATATGCTAAAGAACACTTATTGATTAATTCTGAAATATTAATATATGTTGAACATCTTATTGAATTTCTAAAAGAACACTATTATGATGTCTGTCGTATGTTATTACTTGATAAAATAACATTGTATTCTATAAAAAACAAATCTATTCAAGAATATGATAAATTTAGTTATGAAGGTATTACCCCAACATATTTAAAAGATTATAATGTTTATATATATAATCATAACAATACAACATATTGTTTTTATTGGATATCTTTAGATATAACTAATACATTTTTATCATTTAATTTCGAGGATGATTCAATTAGATTCTTCGATACTATAAATGGTATAAACATAAGTGATACATCATCATATTTCAAAAGGATATATTATTTGATAGATCCATTCTTGACAATTAATATATTTAATGAATTTACTAAAGTTATAAATACTATTGTGTATCCTCATGAATCAGAGATAACATTAAATTACATGCAATCACAATTAGAAAAAACAGATTATAATAAATATAAGATGTTATTAGATAATTCTGATGATATTTTATATAAAGGTGTTGTTAGTCTTAATGATACAAAGAAAATCAAATTGTTAAGATATTTCAATTATATAACACCATTAATAAAAAATACAAATGGTATAGTTAAAGATTCTTGGAAACTTAAGTTTATTAATAATGATAACTTCTATAAAAATGTTTTAAAATGCAATATTTTAAGTAAACAAGATATCAATATATATAATTATGACAATATAGATATATATGATGGTGTGTATGATAATGATAACTGTGAGTATGATAAACACATAGTTACAGCACAAGTTGAGTATAAACATTTTGAAGATAACTTATTATATAATCTTCCTGAATGTATATCTATAGTTGATCCTGTTTTATATAGTGAAGAAGACATTATGGAGTTATCTGAAGATGAAAACTTAATTAAAGAGAAAAAAATAAAAATATTATTAAAATATTTTAATAAAAAAGGACATGGTGGCTTTGATTATGAAAATATTATTTTATTTTTATTTAACAAATATAATAGTAATATGACAATAGAAGTTATAAAGTCAACAAGTATTACAAATTATATTGCATATCAAATAAAATATGATTTCAATCTTATATAATATAATTAACAATGATTCATAATATTAATAATTTACAAAACCCAACAGATATTTCTTTTGATAAATATTCTGAAGAACAGATAATACAAGCTCTTGCTAATTCTGGACAACGTTTAGGAATAAAAGGTGATGGAATTTCATATAAAGATTTTACATTTGCTGAGTTGTGTGGAGAAGAAATATCTTATGATATTAATAAAGATATAGGGTTTATAAAGTATTCAAGAGATAATAGTAATTCTCAATATAAAGGAATATTTGGTATTACCGATAAGGCTACGTTATCTGATGAAAGGATATTTGCTGAAAACCTTAACATAAATAATACATTATTTTTCCCAACAGATATATCATTTGACATATTTGTTAATGGTATAGATAAATACTCAAAAAATAGTATATGTGTTAATGATGGAAATGAAATAACATATATATTTGCTGGTGGTATTATTGGATCATCTGTTACAGATAAACATAATGTATTGTTAGAGTATGCAAAATATAATGTAAGAACTAACAAATTAAAATATTATAATAGAATATATGAGTATCAGTTGAATAATAAAGATGTTATCGCTATGGTTGTTATAACTAATAAAGAGTATGAAGAAAATAACTATAGGGGTGAAGCAACATCTAATAATTATAAAATACACTTATATATTTATAACCCAGAATATTTTGAAAATCAAGCTTATGTTGATGAATTATATAATTTGTTTAAGAAAAGTAGTTATAATATAACTGGTGACATTCCTTTTTCTATTATTAAACCTGAGTATGTTAATATAATAGAAATGTTAAAAATAAATAATGCAGATGATGCTGAAATAACTAGAAATTCAATTGCTAGTATTATATATAATGCATCAGCACCTGCATTGTATTTTAATGCAAGTTTTGATTTGTCTTATAATTCATCTGACAATACTCATTTATCTATTTTAAAACAAACATCTAGTATTATTGATAGAATTAATTATATTGAAGATGAATACGTTATAAATGTTTTTGAAGAAATTGATTTAGCAAATAATGATATAAATATTGTTTATCATAATTTATTTAATTACTATAATACAAAATTATATTTAGATAGCCGAACAACATTCATAAAGAGAGTTTTGTTAAATCTTTATGAGTATGTGTCTGACAAAAATTATGAATCATCATATTATTTATATATCCCATTAGATTATAAATTTCATTATATATGTAACAGTAATAAACCCCTTAATATTTATTATTCTAATGATTTATATGTTACTTATACAAAAATAAATAAACTGTTATTAGATGATTTCTGGGAAAGTAATACTAATATGGTGTTTGACTATAATGGTGTAGATAAAGTAAAATGTGTAAACTTTGAAATAACATATAATTTAGAATATGAAGATTTAATTAACATTATTGAGATAAAACAAGTTTATACAATGCCTTATATTAATGCAAATAACAATTGGAGTATTAATGATAAGGATTCTAATATTTATGCTATCGGTAAAAATGCTGGTAATCCAAATATTATAGTTATTAATAGTAAAAGTGCAAATGATGAAGACTATGATGTTTTAAGTTCTTCTATAATTGATAAAGAAGATATCTTAAAGAAAACAGTGTATAAAAAACATTTAGTTACATTAAATCCGTTAACATTTAATGAATCAAATGTTAGTGAAGATATTAAATGTTATGTTTGGGTTCCAGAGATTGATTCAAATAACTATGATTACTTTAAGTATAGTATAATAATTGGGATTGCTAATTTAGAGTGTTTAACAAATATAGATTGGATTGAAAAATATAAAGGTTCATATATAATAACTATGTGGACTATTAAATATGATGAAGACACTCAAACATATTATTATGATTATATTAAACAGACAGATTATGTTGACCCAACCAAACAGTATGCTATTGCTTTAGGAACAACTGTTAATATTGCAGAAGTATCAAATAAATCAAACACTGAAGTTTTAGATAGTAAAGATATTTTTATATTAAAGGCCCCAATAACTGCTGTTGGTCATTCAACATCAAATGTTGATCCTTATGACTATGTAACAATAAAAAGCAAGAAAAGTGAAGAATACCAAAATGAGGATGAGGTAATACAATATTATAATGATTTAAACTTAAACATTCAATATAATAAAAATATTACTAATGACGACGGTAAGGTAGTTATAGAAAAACAAAATGATAAGTATTTAGATATATCTAAGGACATGGATTATACTTATTCTTTTGTTACTAATGAGTTATATCCTCAATATAATGTATCTAAAAATCCAGTATCATCTGAAACTGTAGTATCATACATTCAAGACAATCCTAATGATCCTGCAGTTAATAATATAATAACTAGTAATATATCTGTTAATGGAACAACAATAACTAATATTGATAAACTTGTTGAAGTTTTATCAGAAACAGAAGAAGTTAATGCGGAAACTGAAGCGTTAAAAAATCAAATAATTATTAGTGCAACTTCAAATTATTATAATGAGTATGTATTTAACACTAATGTACCATCATTAGATTTGAGTGAATTGTTATCAAGAAATGTAAACATATTAAACCGTGTTAACATTTTGTCATTATCTAATGAATTCACTGAAGATAACAAACCAAAAATATATAATGCATATATTGGTACATCATATAATGAAAGTAACAAATCTATATTACACATTGGAACTAGTGATACAAACATTAACTTAGGTACAGATACATTAACTAATGAAGAAACTAAACATAGTTTATCAACTCATAATGGTTTATCATTAGATTTTGATAAATTAATATTTAATTCAAAAAATATTGAATCTTTAGGATATAATGTTAATAAAAAAGTAATAGATGAAATAACATATTATTATGGGACATTATCATTTGGCAAGAGAACTCCAGAATTAGATAAAAAATGTATATTTATTAAGTTAAACGATGATAATAATTTAAGTGGATTAATATATGATGTTTTACAAAGAGAGACATTTTATGATTCTACCGTTATTGACTTAAACCAATTAATGTTGGATATCTTTAATGAAGATTTAACAACTTATGATAATGATAAAATTAATGTTACATGTAATAAGATATCAACAGATGAGATTGTTAATAATAGATTAAATGTTGAATACATTGGTCAGTTGGTTAATATTGGTGATAACAATCATTATTTTGTGTTTAATGAGTATTCTGGTTTTTACCTAATTCAAGATAAAATTAATAACGGAACAATAGCATATTTGAATACTCCATTAAATATTATGTATTATACTTCATCAATTGGATCAAAAACAATAAATATATATATAACAATGAGATAAATGAATTTAAAAACTTTTATAGTATGTTTAGATAAGAAAAATTCTTTAGATATATCTAAAAAAATAATTGAATTAAACGATGAATTATCTATAGTGCCAGAGTTTACAACAAACATTGACTACAAAGATAAGCTTAATGAAAATTATATTTATTATTTAGATGTTAACACAACAAATTTAGCATTTAAGAATAATGCATTGTTATATATAAAAACAGATAATTATATTTCTAGTGGGATATCTATAGATGATTTTTATAATAATGACATATGTTTTATGACTATTGAAGAATTTAATTTAATTCCCAATACAGTATTTAAAAATCAAGACATACTAATTGTATGGGTAGATCTTAAGAAACATAATTGTATAACGAATAATGATTTAGTTGAGACAAAGTATTTTAATTCTTTCTTATTGAATAATGACATTCCTTATATGTATTTTTTAAATAATGAAGAAAACATACATCAAGTTATTATAGATTATATTGAAGGAGATGAAGAAACAAGAAACATACTATTAAATGAGAATAATTAAATAATGAAAAATATATAGAGAAAAGAGAATATGAATCAATTTGGAAATAATGAACCACAATTTGGTGGTGGATCAATGACAATATCTGGAAACTGGATAAACAAAAATACAGGTAAACAAGTAATCGTTAGAGATTCTATCATAGATGGAGATGATATGATTGTCATAACAGATCAAGGTCAAATAAGTATGAATGATTTTTCTAATAATTATATCCAGGTGTCAGATGATATTTATGATGAAAGTGGTGCAGTTGTTGGTAAAGAAAATGTAGATATTAGTGAGTTTATAAAACCTAATAATATAATTGAAAAACCTATAATTCGTGAGAAACCTGTAGTAACTCCACAAGCACCTGTAGTTGAGCAAGATGATTCTATGATAAAAAAGGTGTTTGACAAACTAACAACATATCCATCTATAAACATATCTGTTGAGTGGGATAATTTCCCAGAAGCACAAATTAATACATTAGTTAATTTCTTAGATGTAGATATTAATGATATATCTAAATACATAATTAAGAATTATCTAAATAATGATATTATAGCTAAGCAGGTATCTAATATGTTGAATAAAAATATTAATAAATAACGACTATGGATAATAATGAAAGAGTGTTTATTGAGAAATTAATGAACTCTGATGAAGACATATCTAATGTACAAACACATATTAAAGAAAACTTTAATATAGAAAGCAAATATGATAAAGAAAACAATCGTTTATATATATGGAGTAATAATATAAACGAAAACTTAAATCTTGCATTATCTAGAGATTTTATAGAATCTAAGGTTGGAGATTTTGTTGACATTGTTTACGGAAAAATTTAAGTTAAAACGGGACCTCTAGACATCACAAAAGTCATTAAAATATCGTAGTAATAGGATTACACAGATAAGATAGTACTAACACACTACAAGATAAGAGAGCGATAGCCAGGGACATTCTAGCCTGGCTATCTTTATTAGTTTATATTAAATCTAAAATACCGTTTAATTTTGATGATGCTGCTTGTATTTGACTTTCTGCGAGAGTTGTATTTTTACAAATATTGTATTCTTTGTATTTTTCAAATATATTATTTATTTCTTCTGGATATGAAGATTCCTGTAATGCTACAAGTTTTTTGTTATAATTAAAATGATTTATAATATTTTCTTCTGTCTTATTAATTCTCCCTTTATAGTTTTTTGAATTAATTAGATTATGAATGTAATTATAAATTTCATTATCATCATTATAGTTAAGATCATAGTTTATATCTTTAACTGGAACCCTGAATAATTTATTGGTTTTACCATTAGATTTTCTAAGTATAATGGGGTAAACATTATCTCCAGCATCACCTCTAATTATTTTATCTATAACTATATGTTTTGGATTTATCTTTTTTGTTTCTTTAGACTTATCTATTAAATGTTGAAGAATCTGTTCATTAACATTAAATTCTGGGTTGAATAAGAAATTAAAATCATCTTCTGGGAAATCCTCAACAAATAACCCATTATCACCATTCCACCATACAGTGAAACATTTATCACTATTCATAGAAACTAATTGCTTAAGGTCATTATCTTTTGTCCATATAATACAATTTGTTCCTTCTGAATTAAGAAATGTTGACCAATGATAGCACCAGTCATCTCCTTCAATACCCTGTTCTTTACATGCAGTTATTCCAGAGCTTCTTAATGTACTCATGAAATCTTCATAAGAATCAAATAGTAATTCCCAATTTATATCATCAGATTTTATTCTATTTCCTTTATACTCTACGGATTGATCTTTTGATGTTTTTTCATCATAAATATAACTTGGTATGTCTATAGAATTTCTCCAAGAACCACCATCTGCAACAAATATTATATTATCTATATCTGGAAATGTTCGAAGAACTACATTTATAGATTTTATAAGAAGTAATTTTAGTTCTTGATTTAATTCTAAATCATCTACATACCTATTATTTAATACTGAAAGTCTACTCATCAAAAGCCAGTTTCCATCAACAATTA
>AUXO017747734.1_pt1 | contig 10671 bp, 10 predicted proteins | sample 768731 | NCBI WGS metagenome assembly AUXO01 (sample SAMN02715735, study PRJNA202380) | gut metagenome | biome: sheep rumen | host: Ovis aries | place: New Zealand: Palmerston North
CCAGCTTCCTTGTTGGCGAGGATGGCGTCGATGAGTTCTTGTTTGTTCATTTTATAACTCCTTGAGTTGTTGAGATTAATTGTATGGTGATATTATACCTTTTTTTTTCACATGTGGAAAACTTTTTTTGAAAAAAGTGTCTTTTTCTGAGCCCTTTAAAATCAAGCCTCGGGCGGTGGTTCGACCTCGCTCGCGTTGGCCGTTTCCGATATCTCGTGGAACTTTTTCAGGTACACGAGGCAGATGCATGTGAAGGGTATCGCGACAAGTAAGCCTAAGAAGCCCAACAACTTACCCCATATGGAAAGGGAGAGGAGGATGCCCACGGGAGGCAAGTCCATCGACTTCCCGACGATGTGCGGCACGAGGAAGAAGTCTTCGATAACCTGGATGACGAGGTAGATGGATGCGATGATGATGGCCACTTCCCAGAAGGGAAGCCCCGTGTTGAGGGCGTGGACGACCGCCAGTAGCAGTGCGAGCGGGATGGTGGTGAGCTGCATGTAGGGAATCATGTTGAGCGCTCCGGAGAAAAGTCCGAAGGCGACTCCCATGGGCAGTCCCATGATGCCGAACGCGATGGCGTAGAGAATCCCGACCAGCAGTGCCACTAGGGCCTGGGCGCGGAAATAGTTGCCCATGAATTTGTCTGTTTCACTTGCGAACAAACTAGCCTGCTTGCGGAAACGTTTCGGGAATGTCAGCAAAAGGCCGTTGCGCAGCTTGTGCATGTCGAGCATGATGAACACGAGATACATGAAAATGATGGCGGCGCTCGAGAACCACACGATCACGGAACCCGTATAGGAAAGCACGCCCCATGCGCCGGGCAGGACCTTCGATGCGATGCTCTGGACTTCGCTCCAGAAATCCATGTGTTGCATGGCCGCTGCTAGTTTGTCCCAAGAAATCATGGAACGCACGGTCTCCCACAAGTTGGCGGGGAGTACGTCGTTCAGGCGTGAAGACCATTCGGAGTCCGTAAACATCCTTGCAATCAATGTCCCGAGCGTCTGGACTTCGCGCACGATTTGCGGAATGAAAACCCTCCCGACTCCGAAAAGAATCAGGGCGAAGGCGAGCAGCACGATGATGACCGCAATGACGCGCTTCTTGACCAGTTTCTGTAGTTTGTTTACAATCGGGTCGACGATGTAGGCGATGAGGAAAGCGGCAATGAACGGAAAGAGCACTCCGCGCAAGTAATAGACAAGGCCCAATGCGACGATTACACCGAGACTGCAGAGCACGAACCGCATGACGCGATCCAGATTCCAATACCTAGTCATGTTTTCTCCTGTGTTACGACTGTTTTCCCTTGGCTTTCTTAATATATATAATAAAGGCAACAAGGAGTAGGGCGAGGAGTGCTGCGCCTGCAAGCATTCCCTTTTCGAAATCGCGGTTCACGCCCCAGAGTCGAATCCTGGAGACGCTGATTTCGTCTGGAATCCCGCGCATCACTCCGCTGCCGCAGACGACTTCGAGGTAGGCGCTCCTGTGCAGGTGCGAAAGTCCGTCGTCTTCTTCGAGGCCCATCGCCGAAAGCCACCAGGGAGCGGTGCGGAATGCGGAAGTCGGGACCTTGACGGATGCCGGCGCGCGTCCGGCCTGCACGTCCTGTGTCAGGACGCGCAGGGATTCGCGGCCAGACCGCGAATAGACCGGATCCTCGGTCAGGACGCGCAGCGAAACCGAACGCATCCTCCGTGTCGAAAATGTCACTTCGAGGGAATCGAATTTCGAAAGGTCGAACAGTCCCGTGGGCCTGTTGTCAATGGATTTCAGGTTGAACTCCAGACCCACTGCCGGGAATGCGACGCCCGAACGCACGTTCACCTCGACGTCGAGTTGCGAATCCGACACTGAAAGCGTGGCTGTCGAGGAACCTCCCTGCGCCCTGTCCGTAAGTTCGTAGAATTCGAAGTGGCTCTGCGGGAATACCGTCAGTTCGGAATCCCTGCAATGCAGGAAAGCGAAAGTCCATGCCGCGAATGCCACGGCGAACACAGCAAAGACGATTGCCTTCGTCCTAGTTCTCATCTGCCTTGGACCCGTGGCGCCGTCCGACGGCGATGATGACGATGACGAGGAAGGCGAACAGTACGATGCCGAAGTAGAAATTGCTCACCCCGCTTGCGGAAATGCCGTAGAGGACAACCGAGAATTCCGCACCGCGCGCCTGTTCCCAGCCGGGCGCGATTTCCACGCGGGCGACGGATTCCTGGTGCCGTTTGTTGAATTTCGGGTCGACGCCCGCATTGCCGTACCAGAAATCCGGAGTGTAGAGTTCTTCCATCGGGAGGGCAATCTTCTGGCGGCCCGCCCTTACGGGAACTTCCTTCAGCAGGAGCTTGAAGGTCTCTGACTTGCCGATATCCGTCACGTCGGGATCGAACGTCCACATCTTCAGCAGCAGTTGCGTCGTTCCCGTCGCTTCCAGGTCGAGGAATATGGTGTCGACGAAAGTCCAGTTGCGGTAGTCCTTGTTGCCTTCTGGATCGAAGTTCCAGAGCAGGCCGCACCAGGCGGGGGCAGTCGTATCCGCCCCGAGAGTGCAGGTGAACTTTGCGGTAGAATCCTTGATGGAAAGCGCAGCTTCGGAGGATCCGCCGTCGGACTTGTCGTCGTATTTGTCGAAAGCGGTACCTTCGGGTGCCGGGAAGACGACTTCGGAAAAGTTCCTGTCTGGAAGGAGGAAGTAGATGGCGAGAATTGCGATTGCCACAACCGCCAGGACGGCGTATGTCTTTTTCATTTTATTCGAAAATTTTCTTCAGGTGGAGGTTGTACGGTATTTCGTCCAAGGGGTCGACCTCGGGCATTTTCTCTCCAAACCACTTGTTTATGAGCGCGTCGAGCGCGCGGATAAAGAAGAAATGATGCTTCCCGTTTCCGCCGGGTTTCTGGAAGGGAGCATCGAGCGTGCGCTTCAGGATGGTAAGCATCTGCGAAGGCGGCAGGTGGAACATCTTGCAGCAGGTCGTCACCTTGCCGGGAATCCCGTAGTCGGGGATGTTCCCGTCCACGAGCGGTTCGCCGTGGTCGATGCAGCAGGCACCCGTCATGTCGGGGTCGGGCACGTTCTTCGCCTTGAGCGCGTTGTACCACATTTCGCGAGAACGGTCGGGCATGTCCCCGCGCAGGGCCATCGTCTGGTCGCACGGAAAAAACGTCGAGAAGCACTTGGGGCAGATGCGAAGGTCGAGATGGCCGATTTTCGACTGCACCACTTCGGATTTGCAAAAAGGACATGAACTCATATAGCGCAATATAACAATTTGTATATTTGCGATATGGCTAAAGTTGTACAGATTACCGCTGAAAATTTTGAAACCGAGGTCATGCAGGCCTCCGAGACCCGCGCCGTCGCGGTGCTTTTCTCCTCTGCCGAATACCCCGACTGCGCCCCCTACTCCCAGCTGATGGGGCAGCTCTCGACCAGCATGGACTTCACCCTCGGGGTGGTCAGTTGCGATGACCGCGAGAACATGCAGCTCATCCAGATGTTCCGTGTGCGCTCGGTGCCCGAAGTCCACGTGGTCGACAAGGGCCAGATTGCGGACGTCATTGCGGGGGTTCTCCCCGAAGCCGACCTCAAGAAACGACTCGAGAAGTTCTTCGTCTCGGACGAGGCCCGGTTCCAGACGGCGCTCGAAGACGCGATTGCCCAGAAGAATTTTGACCAGGCGCTCCCGATGCTCGAGGAAGCCCTTTCGAAGACTCCCGACGACAAGAAACTGCAGCTGCTGTGGGCGAAGGCGAGCCTCGGCATGGGCGATACCGAGAAGGCGAAGGAAGTGCTCCAGAAGTTTAACGAGGCCGACGACCAGTACCGCGAGGCGAAATCCCTGCTGGAACTCCTCGACTTCCACGCCGAAGCCGCGAAGAAGGATGTCCAGGGCAAGGAAGCTGTTGTGTACCATGAGGCCTGCAAGCTTGCCTGCGCCGAAGATTTCGAAAGCGCGCTCCAGGCGTTCCTTAACTTGTTTGTAGAATCGCCCGAATGGAACGACGGTGCCGCAAAGAAGGCGATGCTTACCTTGTTCGGAGTTCTCGGCCCCAAGCACGAACTCACGTGGAAATACCGCGCCAAGCTCAATACGATGATGTTTATCTAGCGATCGTCGGTTGCGGCCCTTGATTTTTTTTGTATTTTGGGATTGGGAGAAGAAAAGATGAAAGGGTTCAGGTTTGCATTGTTTTCGGCTGCCGTGCTTTGCCTCACGGCATTTGCGGCAGCGTTCTCGGGCATGTCTTGCCCGGGCGGTACGTTCCGTGGGTGTGAGGAACGGCAAGATTCCATTTCCGCGTCCCGCGTGCCCGATTCGCTCCGCGCCACCCTGCAGCAGAAGCTCGATAGCGATACCGGCCTCGTATTCTGGGGCGTGCAGAAATACAGCGACGCCTTAGCTGTCAAAAAATATAGGAATGGCTTTATTGACGCCTGGTTCCACGATACAATTTCGACGGAATGGAAAAACGCCTTCCTCTCATGGTACAACGAACAGAGAGATGCGGCGCTCCATAAGCTGGAATCCGCTCCCGAAGACCTGAAACAGGCCTACATCAATGCGAGCGGCAACACAATCTATGTCTTGGTCCAGTCGACCTATGTCGTCAAGAAAGTCTACGACCGCAAGACCCGAACCTGGATAGATCCACGCGAGGGGGCGGAGACGGTTGTCCGGTACAGCCTTGTCCACCAGGGTCCCGTTGTCGAGACGGACCCTCCAGGGCTATTTGCCGAAATTTCTCTGGAAAATGTCCATCCGAAGTTAGAAAGGATTTTTTTCGAAGACGGACATTCGAGAATTATTGACGAAAACCAGTTCAGGTCGATAGATTCCATTGCAAAGCTGCCGGGTTATTACTTGCCGAACCGGTTCTTGCTCGAAATGACCAAGGATATGTCCCCGGTTTACAAGCGGAAGATTCTCGATGCGCTAGGCGCGGGCGACCGCGATGCTGTCCGGGAAAACATGGAAAAGCTGGACGAATTCCTGAAATACGCCGACGGCAAGTTCTTCTATTCGTGGCCCAGCCCGTTGACCTGCAGCACCAAGCAATTGATGGGCGGCTACCTGCGCACCTTCGAAGACGGGCTCGACTGCAAGGAAAATGGCAGCATGGACGAATCAGAACGGATTATCTTCGTGCTGCTGCAGGACTCCCTCAAGGCGATGAAAAACTCGGGCGAACTGGAAAAGGAACTGGCGAAGCATAGCGCAAGCGACCGTGCGTTCTGGCGCGTACTCGTCGCGACGCTCGAGACAAGGGACAGGGAAAAACGGAACGAAATCGTGCTGGCAAACGTCGACAGCATCAAGAAAATCGAGCAGCGCGACTTTGTTGTCAACAGTTTCTACAAGGGCATGGGCGTCGGCTGGAACATACAGATGGGCATGGGCCTCGGGTTCACCTTCGGACTCGGTGATACGCGCGACTTTTTCCCGAGCGAAGGCTCGTTTGACATCACCCTCGAATTTTTCCCGGGCGCCTTTGGCGGCGGCTACAACGGCCGGTTCCTTTCTTCAAAAAATTTCGACGAAAACAAGTTCCAGAGCGTATTCCTGCTGGATCTTTATATGGGCTACCGCACGTTCTCCACGCCGTATGTGGAAAATCGCATCTATGCGGGCCCGACGCTCCTGTTCAGCGACCTCATGGAAAAGGGTGACCAGGAACCCCTTGAATCCCATTTCGGGGTCGGTTTCCATTTCGGGACGGCGTTCGACTTCTACTTCACGAAATACCAGGAGAAGGGCCAGCTGCGCCTTGGACTCCGGCTGTTCGCGAGTATCAGCAACTATTACACCGATGTCGTGAAAGGGAGCGATGGCGGGACGCTTACGCTCACGCTCACGCCCCTGTTGCAGTATTACGAATTAAGGGAGAAGAAATATGGGGAAAGGTAGAATGATGTTCAGGCATGTTCTTGTGACGGTCGGTGTGCTTGTCGTCTGTGCGACGGCCCAGAGCGAATGGGGCTGGGGAAGCGGACTTTCTACGCCCAAGGCCGACGAAAAGGAGGCCCGGGAGCAGGTGGAAATACCCTACTTCGACCAGGAAATCGGCACGCGGCTTCTTGCCGGGCAGTTTTCCCTTATCGCGAACGTCGACTACGTGCGCAATAGCCTGGTGCGTTCCCTGAATGTCTACAACACGCCGTTTGGCCGCCTTGCGTATTTCGGCTATGCCAACCAGGATTTTTACGACAGCGTCTATGTCTACCTCGATAGCGAAGCCTGGGAAGCTGACCTGAAAAAACTATCGCCCGGCGATGCCGCCTTTGTCCGCACTATCGTCTATTACTGCTTTACCGGAATACAGACCCCGCGCTACGTGCAGATTCAGCTGGGCAAAATTGAGAATGAACAACAGCGTGAATTCCTGGAAGAGTTTTTCCGCGCCAAGAGCGAGCATGAGGTCTTGCACGCAAACCACTGGGAGATGTTCATCGGGATTGCCGGTAATTTCTTTAGCAATGGCGCCAACGACAAGCTCCGCCCCGGTCCCGCGTTCGATCTCGGATTCGGGTATTGCGCATTCGGGAAATACTGCGCCGAATTCCGCATCGGGAGCATCGTCGTCGTGAACCCCTACAAGGAAGATATCGTGCAGTCGGGGGTCACCTACTACAAGGAGGAAATTTCCTACACCGCCGTCGAGGCGCTGTTCCGTGCGAAAGTCATCTATTCGTATTCCTACGACCTTTCCGTGTTCGGCGGCCTCAGGCTCCATGCCATCGAGTTCGACACCGAGGAAGGAAAATACTACAAGGAGCAGGGACTCAAGGATATGAAAAACGGGTATTCGTATGGGTTCACTACGGGATTATCGGGGGCCAAGTATTTCGGCAGGGACGGGGGGGCGATACCGAACGTGTTTGGGCTTGGCGCCCGCATCGGGGTGGCAAACTTCGGCGACAATATCTTCGACATTGACGGCTACAACTGGTACGGCGGAATCGACCTCATCGTGCGATTCGGGACGCACTGGAGATAGACGGTCGAATTTTGTAAACAAAATTTTCTTGTCTTTTTCGGAACATTTTCCGGTTTCAATCGTTCTTGTGTATAGATAGGGGATAATCTCCTGTTCGCGATACGGGCGCGTACCCGTGTAAAACGGAAAAAGTTTTTTATGCGAACAAGACAGAATGAAACAAGAAAGATCGCTAGACGCAAGCATGATCCGTTCTTCCGCTATGTCTATGCGGTTCCGGGAAATGCTCGAACCCTCCTGCAGCTCGCGCAACACGACAATCCTGATTTATGCAACATGCTATCTGCCGTGGATTTGTCGAGCATGGAACTTATACCCGGCAGCTTCAGCAATGTTCGTGAGTGGGGTGAGGCGGACCTTGCTTTCAAGGCGCGGACCAAGGGCGGTCCGGAAGTCTTTGTGGGAATATTGCTTGAACATAAATCCTATCGCAAAGGCGACGTACTCTCGCAAATCTATCGATATGTATTCGAGGTTATGGTAAACAAGGGGGCGACAGACTTTAGCTGGCTTCCTACCAAGGTCATTATAATATACAACGGTCAGGGCGCTTGGGACCCGGTTGCAGATTTTCGGGCAAAGTATGGAAACCAACTAGGAGGAAAGGAACTGCCGTTTGATTGCGTGCTCGTGAATCTGGCCAATATTCCCGACAGCCATTGTTTTGCAGAAAAGAATGTTGAGGCCGCCATTGGGACAATTGTGATGAAATACGCTTTTGACGGGGAAAAACTAAAAAAATTAGGTGACAAGCTGGTCCCGCTACTCTATAAGATGGAAGTAGGGGCGAGGGCTACCCTTGCTGAAAAAATAGAGTTATATTTAGGAGAGTTCCTTGATGAAGACATTGTGCAGGAGTTGAAAATGCGAATGAGTATCGGACAAGCCCTGGGAATAGTGACTGCTGGAGATCGTCGTCGAGCTGCAGAACGTGCAGGGCGTCGAGCAGGCATGAAAAAGGGGATGGAGAAGGGGATGGAGAAAGGGATGGAGAAAGGGATGGAGAAAGGGATGGAGAAAGGAATGGAGATGGAACGGTCCAGAAATGAAGCTGTCAATGCCAAGAGGGTGGAGTTCCTTCGTTCCCGCAAAGTGCCGGAGGCGCTGATTTCGGCCATGCTCGCCATCAAGTGAAGAACGGCTTTAACGCTTGTAAAATGCTGGCTGTTTTTCATAAAATGTAAAATTATTGTTGCGAATCGGGACTTTTGAGGATCCCAAATATGCTTAAAATGCCTCAAAAAGGCAAAATGTGCGCAAAAACGCAGAAAAACGCCTGTTTTTAAATATTTTGAAACATTTCGCAGAAAAAAAGCTATTTTAAACTAGACGGGACCCGGGTGGGCCCCGCTTCGTGGTGTATGCCACGGTGTTTTGCGTATGGACGGAATGTGATCGGTATGGGAAAATTTGTTGTAGACAAGCGCTCGGCATGCGATACCCGCAAGCGGGGTTTCACCCTCATGGAACTCATGGTGTATATCGCCATCGTGGGTATCGTGGTTATTGTTGCCGGTCAAGCATTTAGCAACTCGACCAAGATGCGCATCCGCACGCAGAGCATGCTCAAGGCATCCGAGGTGGCCGAGAACGTGGCAACCCTGTTCAAGACCGACGTGGCGCAGATGGGGGCCAAGAGTTCCCTCGAAAGCAACGCCACCGATGGGAGCGACGATACTTTTAGTGGCGTGTACGACTCTGTCTACATGTACCCGAAGGTCGATGGCGACCCCGACGACAAGGTGGAAGACCTGTCTTCGTTCGAGTTCGTCCCGACAAGTCCGGCGCCAAACACGAATCTGGAACAGTTCAAGATGCGCCGCTTGCGCTATGACTCCGATGGCAAGTACGAAGCCGTGGAAGAGGTTTCGTGGATTCTGGAGGGGAAAGTGCTCAAGCGGCGTTGCCTGGTTATTGACGGCAGTGCCGGCGACGACTGTGCGCCGAAAGGTTCATCCGGTACGGATCTCGACAATTTCACGGTCGAAATGGCTACAGATGTAGATTCCTTCAAGGTTTTGCCGGCGATTCCCTGGCATAAAGCAGACGACGTAACGGAAGGAGAAGACGAATACCTCGTGTTCCCGGACGAATCGGGAGAATTCAAGTTTGTCTATCGCTACGATGCCGCGAAGCATATCCAGCCTCTTTTCGTGGGGGCGGGCGGCAAGAATGTCATCTTGAAAAAATTCGCCTCGAATTACAAGGACGACGACGACCCGGCTGCATCTACGGAAAAGGACCTGAACGAGGTATACGCGTTCAAGAACACTTCACCCGATGCAAGCTGGAAAAACCTTTGCGGGGACAGCCCTATCCACCTAGGCGCAGATACTACATACGAACTGAGCTTCAACGTATATCCGGAACCCGGGGCCGAAAATGCCATCAAGTCGTTCGTCGTAAACAGGGACCACATGGCGGTCGGGTTTAGGAATGTCGAGGGCGAGCCGATTGCGGGCCTTGACGATTTCGCTTTTTACCCGCCTTTGGAAGACGACGCGAAAGACATCGAGCGGAAGGTTCGTTTTTCGCTCAAGTCCCCGATCAGCGCCTGTATTGCGTTCACGTTCTCCTTTTATAGCCCTGTCGCAGCGTCTGCACCTATCGTGTTTTCGAACCTGAAGTTACGCGTAGCCGAAAGTTCCGTTTATAAGTTCGACCCAAATACGACTTCCGTATCGACCAAGTACAAAAAGAATGTCAAGGCTTTCCAGTTGCGGCTTCAGGTGAAGCGGAACGGAGAATCGGGCGAAGCGATTCTCGTGATTCCCACCCCGAGCAACGGTCCTACCGACTAGGAGGAATTATGTTCTTCAATGAAAGACACACAACACGTTATTCTCGCGCAAGCGAGAATCTTGCTCTAAAGTCAGGCGTCTCGCTTGTTACCGTACTCCTCTTTATGTTGGTGGCAACCATCGCTGCTACAGCGACCTACAAGTGGCTTACCAGCGAAGGTCGTTCCAGCGCAAGCCGCATGCAGCAAAACGAGGCATACCAGAGCGCACTTGCGGGTATCGAGAGCGCCCGCAGCTGGATGACATATAACGCAAACGAGACCGGTGCAATTATCAAGCAGTACAAGGATGGCAAAAATGCACCCGTTAAACTGACCGACCGCCTGGCCGCCTTTGTGCGCGCAGGCCAACATTTCGATGTTTATCTTGTCGGCGTGAACACCGAAAAATCGACGTACAAGCTGAAACTTCTTTCCGAGGGAACGGCGCGCAACAGCGGAGCCAAGCATAGCGAAATTGCAATCTTGAATGTGAAGGGCCTGTACCAGGTGACAAAGCCTATCAAGGAAAAGCATTTCAAGTCGAATTTTGAATACGCTTATTTCGGCGGTTCTATCCTTTACGAAGGATCCAACGATGTGACATCGATGGTGGTGAACGGAAACTGGGACAAGAACCCTCCGAAAACAACCAGCGGCGACTTTATCGTTACGGGTAATGCGAACCTTTCAGGTAACAGAATCGATGTCGCCAAAACTACATGTATCGGCGGCACACTAAACACGACGAACGGCATTACGACCAAGGATTTCTATGTGGCGGGCAAGGCGAAAAACTTCACTGGCGTAATCAGCGGCGACGCATACTTTGACGGCAATTTGGAAATGTCGTCTGCCTGCGGCGATTTGGACTTTCAGGTCCT
>AUXO012308644.1_pt1 | contig 10670 bp, 14 predicted proteins | sample 768731 | NCBI WGS metagenome assembly AUXO01 (sample SAMN02715735, study PRJNA202380) | gut metagenome | biome: sheep rumen | host: Ovis aries | place: New Zealand: Palmerston North
ATCTTTGTATGGAATAGTAGTTATTTCTACTTTAACTTCCTCTTGTAATAATTTATCTAATTCACAATTGATTTTCTGAATATCCTCTGCGTTATCAATGGTTGTTTGGTTTGTATCTTTGCGATACGATAACACTAAACTTTCTCTCGCCTGAAAATACGCATCTACGCTAGGTTGTAATTGTGACAAAACCATTAATAATTTATACTTTATGTTGATTGGTAAATCTTCTGTGTTGTCAATAGTCTTTTTGATATGCTCGTAGCACAATATTATTGTTTTTAATTTCATTTTAATCCTTTTAATCCTCCATTATTGACAGTCCTATCATAATAGCGTCAGCCTCATCCTCTATAGGGTTAAAGCCATATTTATTTCGTATGTAATCCATTGCACATTGTTTCAACGTTGCTCTATCTTTAATTCCTTCAAAACAAGCAAATGCACTTCTCCATGTGCCTGGCATTACACTTTGAAAATATATTTCATTCTGAATACAATAACCCCATATACCACCAATTATCATTGTTAACATTTTTAATGTTTTGACATTATTCTTTTTAAAATCATCCTCTATAATCACATAATTAGGATGCCAAGAATCTAATTGTTTTATAATAAAGCCTATCATCATATCCATTCGCACATCTGTTCTTTTCTCTTTTTTTAAATCTATTACTAAATGTTCACATAATTTTCCGTTTTTAAAAAGAGCCATTCCTGTGCAAGTTGATGAACTGTCTATACTTACTGTTTTATACATAAGTTCCTCTCTTTACTTTAGTTTGTATTCTCTATACAATTTATATAATTCTCTTGTTTCATCTTTTAAAAAAATCATAATTAAATCTTCCATAGGCGATACATACATATCTACAGGTCTTGCACCATGCTTAATAAACAAGAATTGCTCATACCTATCTCGAATACGCACAACCTCTCTTGATTTATAAGGTCTTGTTTGAAATGTTGGTTTTATTAATCTATCATCCATATTTTTAATCCTTTCAATCATCAAAAATCCTAAAAAAGCAGACAACCAAAAATTATTCGGATGTCTGCCCATTCTCTAAATCAACATCCACTTTTTTCTTTCTTCTTCTACCACGCTTTGGTGCGTCAGTAGTAGTCATTATATTTTTTAATACTTCTTGTACAGATTCTGTATATTTTGAATAATCTGTTATATTGTATTTTCTTAATACTGCTTTAACTTTACTTTCTTTAAAAATGCCCATGTTATATCCAGAAATCGCATTAAATAAATCTTTGCATTCTTCCGTATCATAATCGAACATCCAAGATGGTTTTCCTTTATGTTCACTACAACTTGTGCAAAATTCATATCGAGTTCCACAACATAAACATTGTCTATTATTTGCCATATTTATATCCTTTCATTAGATAAAACAAGACGGATACAAGAAATAAACACTTGCACCCGCCCCGTTAAACAAACTATGAATTTTTATGCAAACCTAATTCTGCAAGTTCACCATACTGATATGGTGTTAAATCTCCATACTTATACCTTTTAGTCGTCGGTGTGATTCACTCATCAGAATTGTTGTATTTAGCAACATCATAAAGGTTTGAATCTTCTGCAATTGCAATATAGTAAAGCAACTGCTTTTTAGCACAATAATCCTTTAATGCCTGAGCACTGAAGTTCTGTGTTGATTCAGTATCAAGAGTCCAATCGAAATCAGGAGCCATCTGGAACTTAGGGAATACAATGTATAATGCACGAGTAACCTCACTATCACAAATATCTGAGCAAAGAACTCTTGCTGTTGCCTTGCACTGCTTAGGGAAGATGTCAGAATAGTTATCAACTCTTGCTGCTGTCTTGTCCTCTGTTACCTGATACTCATACTTGATTTCAACAATATCTGTTGCATCAGTTGGAAGTGTAATAGTTGTAACACCAGTAGTTTCATCTGTTGCAATTGCATAAACACCTGCACCTGCTGTTGTACCCTTTGTGTAACGCTTTGCAAGGTCAGGTACTCCGTTATCATGTGTACCATAAACAATAAGTGTTCCATCAATAGGTGTATCAGGAAGGTCATAAGGTGAATCTGTTGCATTAACAAGCATAATTCTAGGAAGAACTACATTCTCTCCTGTAATAATTTCACTACCTGTCTGAAGTCCATGAAGATTCATTGAGAATACAGCATTCTCTCCACTTACCTCTACCTGTTTTGCTGTGTAGTATCTTTTAAGAAGAGCACCATTAGCGTCTTGCTTATCTCTTGTGTCAGCACTTTCATTCAATGATAATGAAGATAACTGGTCTAATACTGCGAGAAGTTTACCATTTGAGTCCTCAAAGAACATATCCAAAGGACGGTCAATGATAAGCTGGTCAAAATTTAATGTGTCTGCCATTTTTTTAATTCCTTTCTTTGAAAATTATTTATATGATTTATTAATCAACTTCTTGCCAGTAGGCTCGAAGTTAGATTTATCGTATATCCACGAAAATGCCTTGCTAGGTATTTTACTTGTATCAACAAAGCCTGACATACTTCCTTGCGTTAATGAAACTGCATTTTTCTTTACTTGAATTTGAGCGAGTGATAATGTTAATTGATAAATCGTTAAATCAAAGGATTCCTTATAACCATAATAAAATTCTTCTGTATTTACTAACGATACTATTGTTGGATATAAAATACTTTCAAATGGTTTAGGATTTCTCATGTTTCGTTTTATCGTTTTACGATCATCTTCAATTAATATATTTGCAGTAGCACGATTGGCTGGTTTCTTGTTTTTATGTTTGAAACCTATCATCTGCGATATTAATTTAATAAACTTTTCGTAATCTTTTTTTGTTATAATTACATTGTCGTCATCATCACATAAGACATATTGTTGTTCTTCCTTATATGTCAATACAGATGGTTTTAATTTACTTATATCGTAATTAAACATTATCTGTAAATCTGAATAATCATATCCTCTTATAATCCCTATAAAGAATTCCCAATCACTAACAGTTGTAAAATCAACATGTAGTTGGTCATGAAAATATGCTGGCATATCTCTAGCAGCAGAGCATAGCGTGAAAAAAACAGAGAAAAATTTAGCCTCTCCAAACTCCCATATTTCTCTAGCAGTAGGTTGATGGATAGTGATATACTTATTGATTGGTATATCTTCTCCATACAACAAACTTAATTCATCAACTTCTAAGATTGAAGGTTGTGCCATTTAATCTTTTAAGGGAGTTGTTGGTCTGTTGTTCGAATACTAATGTTCGTGTCGCATAATCTGTATCTACAACACTAGGTTCATTACTTACTAACACTATTTGATTACCAAATATATTTGTTCCATGAAACATATCAATTAAAACTGCCGCAATTAAATCATGCCTTGCAATTCCAGTCTTTTGTTCCACAATATTCTTTTGTTCGCACAATATATGAAATACAATTTCTGTATGTTTCATACCAGGGTTATTTCTTGGTATTTCATTAAACTGTATTTCATAACATATAAAGTTTTGAACATCAGTTTGTGTTGGTTTAATTAAATAGTATGGTAAGATATTTACATTAAAATATTCGTCATTCTCAGCTTCGTTTTCCTCTAATTCCTTGTTATTCAGTAGATATATGATTTTGTTACTTTTAAGTAATTGATGTTTAATCAATTCTTTGTAGCGAACTATATCTTCGTTACTCTGTTGTTTATAACTCAGAAGTTCGCTTAACTCTTGTTCAGAAATTTTCATCACAAACTCCTTTCATTATAAACTTGTAATTTCAACTTTGATTTCAGTTTCCTCTCCAAATTCTGAAACAAATTTGATTGTTAATAATTCTCCTAAGTATTTATCATCACCAATGAACTTCACTTTGATTTGATTTGATAGAAGAGTAGTATCATCAGTTGGATATATAACTTTAATTAATCCTTCGGTTGTTCCGTCATTCAGCATTTTCCCATATGTATATACTGTTAATTCTTCGTGTTCTTTATCTTCTAAATCTTCATACTTTGCAAGAAATTCATCACTACCATCTATAGGCATACTAAACCACCATTCACCATTAGGCGAATCAATTGGTTCGTCATTACGCTTGAATAACGTTTCAAACTTTTTATAATTGCCATACACCTTTAACTGTGGTTTCTTTCCACCAATATATCTGATGTCAGCACTAACGCCTGGTCGTGCCTCTTTCTTTTCTTCTACTGGTGGTAAGGCTGAATTATAATAATCAGCCCACATTCCAATTATGTTACCTAAGTCGTCTCTTTCTACATAATCTTTATGTTGGTCAAATTTATCTTGTGCTAGTGTGAATATTGCAATTCCAAGTGTAGAAGTTCGTACAACCTTAGATACTCGCCACGCTTTTGGTTCTGTCGATACCTTAGCATCTATGATTAATCTTTGGTTGTAGAATAAATTCTCGGTGTATGTGTTAAGAGGGATTGCAAATTTCTGAACATCATTTCCAGTTTCAGTTTTGTAATCTCTCCATACACCACTTGTATAACTTGACTGACTACGCAAGCAACCTAACATTTGAAATTTCTTGTTATCATAAATCCATTGGAATAAATAATCACAAGGTAATACTTCAAATGTTCTAAACATAAGCACATTGTAATTCGCTTTAGCCACTATAAGCCATTTATTATATATTCCGTTCGCATCAGGAATTAAGCAATATAAGCCTACAGGAAAATTTGCATTATACTTCTTACCCAGCACTTCATCATAATAATCTACATTACATTCTTGCTGTGGTCTAAATTGTATGTGACAAGTTACTTCATCCTTTGAATATGATTGCTTTTCATGCATGAAAAATTTAGCGTCTATTGCAACATAAGAATCTTTTACGGCTTCAAGATTAATGTTATTTGCTTGCAACGGACTTGGATCGTGAAAATAATCGAATAAGTATACTTGTCTTGATGCAATATCTTCCCACCATGTGCTATTCATTATATCCTCAGAATTACGCTTATGTTTTAGTCCATTATAAATATTGTTTCTTTGTTTAAATACTTCAAAAGAAGGCATTGTTATTACACCTCCTTTATCTTTAATACTTCAGCACCTGCATCTAGTATTAACTTTCTATATCTGCTGAAGTTATACTTAGGATTGTGGTACTCATTTTTTGCTGATTGCAATAATGATAATACTGATATTATTTCAGTAGGATAGGAGAGTAGGCTATTTAAACCACTTATCCTACACATAGTATCATCAAATGTTTTGTCTACATCTATGTCGAGATATTCGTTTTTTGTACTAGGGTCTACTATCAATAGCAAGAAAAATATTTGGGTACGCATCTTCTTCTTTATGCCACTGAGTTGTTTTTCTGTAATCTCAATATTGAGCATTACTATTTTCCTTTCATAACTGGAGCATAATAGCCATGCTGTGTTGCATATTTTTTCTCTAATATTTTATTAGAGTATTCATACAAATTTTGTACAGCACTTAATTGATTAGACTGAGCATAGAATTTTTGCTCTGTTTCTCCAAAGAATTGATTAATTAAGTTCTCGGTTTCTAATTTTGGTCCAAGCCATTCCACTACCATTCCATGTGCAAACATACTTTCCACAAAATTTTTATCATATAAATCATCAATGCTTGATGCTAATGTGTAAGTAACTTCTTGCTTGTCATCATCAATCGCTATTTTAGAAAATAATTTTCGTATGATAGGTTTACCAAGTAATGCAGTAAACCATTCATACATAGATGCGTAAGCATCTTCTTCTGAAAGAGATGCTAAATCATACCCTGATATAATCGACAAAAAACGAGAATAAATTGATTCATAAGTAGAGGTCATATAGCACCTCCTTTGCTAAATAAATTCTTTAATTGATGTTCCACAAATTTCGTCAATGGCTGCTATCTTATTAAGCGAAGGATAGTTTTCCTCGTGTATCATACTCATTACAGTATGCTTGATAACATCTCCAAAAACCTTTGGTGCTTTACTAAGGATTTCTTTAAATTTATCATCATCTAAATCAAAAAACTCTTCAGGTGAAGTTACATTTAAATACTTCTTGTAAGCACCACTAAGGTCTTTTTTCCACAACTCACAAAGTGTGTCATCTTCAATTAAGACCTGTCCTTCTTTAAATATGCTTCTTCTTCGAAGATACTGTAAATCTTTGTAAGTTATGTATTCAACATCTCCATATGCATTCCAACGATATAATGTAATCTGGTCAATTCCTGTTTCAACAATTTTCCACGGAACAACACTTCTGCATGGGATTACATCATTAGGGTTATAAGTCCTAACAATATCTTGTGGCATAACCTTTTTTGATGATGGCGTTTCCTCTTTTGGGGTAGGAATAGAAAAAGAATAGTTGCTTTCAGCAAACTGTATTTCATCATCCTTTAAACTCTGCATATGATTTGAGATGTCATAACCATTGTCTTTGAAAAATGCAATTAAATCTTTATTTTTAGTGTTTAACTTTTTTGACAATTCGTAAACTTTCATTCTGTATTCTCCTTTTATTCATATATATATATTATTTAATTTGTAGCAATAATTTCGCCAAAGAGTTCGTCAACAACAACGCCGATGCCTTCCCAGAAATTCAACTGTCCTTCAACAGTTCTATCCTGTAATTCGCCATCACGACCTCTTTCAACATACTCAACATCACCTTCGTTTACACGCTTGATAGGCTTGAATGTTGCTGACTTAGGAAGTATCAAAATCTTCTTATCGTCATTAGCGTCAAATACACTCTGTCTTGTGCCAGGAATATTAACTCTTTCAAGTGCAAGACATTCATTACCCATCCAATGACCAATCTTGCCAGTCATGTTTAATTCTTCTTTCATAGACTCTGAATAAATGTCATAAGGTACAGTTGCCTGCAACTTATTAATTGCTCCAGTTGTTCCAGTAAGAAGAACTTCTGATACACCAGCAACAGACTTAACTAAATCAATGTGTGCAATAATATCTGCTGTTGTTGCAGTAACAATTGCTGTTGTAAGAATCATGTCTGTAGGAAGTACAGTATCCATTCCTTTAAATGCCTCAAAAAGACTTGAATATCTGTACTGTTCCATTGACTGATACATTCTGTCAATAAGTGCTGCAAAATCAATCTTACCTGTCATAAAGAGAACATAATCTGTATAAACTTTGATAGTGTATGTTGAAGTATCAACTCTGAACGATCTACCAGGTGTTACTTTCTGTCTAACAACATCATGATGATTTCCAGCCCACTTAGAAACTGTAAGAAGTCCTTTGCTTTCAACAAAGAATTCGTTTTCATCACCAAGAGCAATATTCTTATCCTCTACAAGATTCATGAATGCAGCGTTGCTAGGATTCCAACCACTATTCATTCTGTCGATAAGAATATTTTCAACGATACTATTTACTTCAATACCATGTGCTCTCCACGCCTGTCTTCTCTCTGTCTGTGTAACATTTTTATCAGCAAAGTCTACACCAAGAATTGATGTAAGCTGACATCTAATCATCTGATTGGTTTCCTCTGCTGAATACTTTGTATACTTTCTCTTTGATGCATCAAGTGCTAACTGCTCAAATGCAAGAATATTATCTGGGTTATTATCAAAAACAGCCTTTACTCTGTCGCTATAAAACATAATATTTTTCATTTGTTTTCGCCTCCTTCCTTATGCTACTGATTCATTCTTTAATACTTCAATACGAACCATGTTAAATGTTGCAAATTCACTTGTTGTTACAGAATGGATTCTACCAATGAAACCATATGTATCTCCACTTGGCTTACTTGTAACTGCTTTCCAAAGTCCATCCTCATTAACTACAACATAGTTACCAACAGCAACATTATCTGTATCTCCAGTTTTTACAAACTGATACTGTGCTACTGCAAAGATGTCGCCATCATGCTCATCACCACGAACCTGATATACTTTTGCAAGTGTACCTGCCTTATGATAGAAGTTATAAGGCTGTGACTGTCCGAGTGTAAATGCATCTTTGATAACTTCTGGTGAACCTGTAACACCAATCTTATCTCCTTTAGAGGCGATTGCGATATAACGCTCCTGTAATCCGTTTCCTGTATATGCACCAACTACAACTGGTACACCATTGTCAATTGCGATTTCTGTCTTTTCTTCAGCATCCAAATCCTCTACTGCAAGACCATCCCAAAGATGACCAGCGAGAGTGCTGACAAGTAAAGAAGATTCCCACATACCATGATAGTTTGTGTTTACTTCATCTAAATTAGTATATATTGCCATTTCTTTTAATTCCTTTCTTTTGATTTAGTTTTTTTTGATTTTTGCATTTAATGTACTAAGAAAATCATCTTTTTCAGTTACATGCTTACTAAATGCAAATGACTGTTTAGTTTTCTCAGGCTCAGGCTTAGACTCAATTTTATGTCTTTTAGCATATTCAAGTAATATACTATCTGCTTTGCTCTGAACTTCTTCAACAGATAAATTAAAGTAAGTTTCTCTGTTCTTTAAATTCTTAAACTCGTCAGTATCAGAAATATTTTCGTAATCCTTTGATTCCAAAATCTTAATCTTCTCAGGTTCACTTTCATACTTCTCTAACTTTTCGAACATTGATGGGTATGTATCCATCATTCTCTGATACCTTGCTTTCTCATCTGCTGACATCCATACAGCCTCAATTGGAATTCTCTCTCCAACAAGTGAGAATACACCATTTCTTTCTCTGTATGACTGACGATAATTATTATTGTACCCATACATATAAAGTATATGATTATCTTCATCTGCATCTACTCTATAATATTCATCATCAACGCATGAGTAAGCATCGTGCACTAATCTTGAAAGTTCTTCGAGTTTTTCAGAAAGAGTAAGAGAGTAGGTATGCAGTACCTTATCGCCATTAAGCACACTATATGTAATTGTATAGTTTTCTGTTGTAGGCTCTGGCTCTGGTTCTGTCTCAGGCTCAGAGTTTTCAGGTTCGGTTGCGAATACTTCTTTAAACTTATTCTCTAACTCTTCATCTGATAAGCCTTCAACTTCAAATGTTAGGTCAGTCTCTGTCTTTCCATACTGATTTAAAAGTTCTTCAAGTTTGCTCACTGAATTTTCCTCCTTTCCTGAGTTTTCAATTTTAGACAGTCTTTTATCAAACTTTTCTAAAATCTCTTTAATATTTAAATCAGCAGAACTACGTGTCAATGAATTGTTCTCCTGACTAAAATCTAAAATACTTACACCTGCACCTTCCATACCAGGTAGTACATCTTCTCCAAGCAATGTGTATCCCATTACTTCAAACTTATCTAAAAAGATACTATTGCTTTCTGCGTCAAATCGCATTTCATTCACTAGCAATTCAACACTACCAGAACATCCACCTCTTCTTTCGATAATTTCTGATGCTTTTGTATAGTCTTTTGGAATAGCAGCAGTAGCATAAATATAATTTTTACCGTTTTCCTCGTTGTAAATCATTGTAGGTTCATCAGCGGTAAATGCACCTACTTGCTGTTCAATGTAAACAATAGAGTCATCATCTTCATCTTCCTCAATTTCATGACCCATAAAATCTAAAACTTTGTTGCCATCTTCATCTTCAACTTCTTTAAATGCGGCAAGGATAGGTTTATATTTAATTCCTTCCATACATGCTTCAGCTGATTCAAAAGTGACATTAGTTCCATTTAAGTTATCTTTGTCATGCAAAACTAATACTCCTAGAAATAGAAGTAAATCATTATCAATATCCTTTTTTTCGTATGTTGTAGGAACTTGAACGCATAACTGATAACCTTGTTCATTCGCACTAAATCTTGTAAAATTGGATTTCTTACAAAATTTAATAAGCGATTCAATTGTTAAAAGTTTCTTCACTTGTCTAATTCCTTTCTCTAATTAAACACGAGCATTAAGCATGTAAAAATTAGCCTGAATCTGTATTGATGTAGTACCAGTATTCGTAATAACAAAACCATTAGTATTTAATGCAATGCTGATAGTAACAGTATTATTAGCATTACTAATTTCAAGTGTTTCTCCAACTCTACCAATTAATGACATAGTATCAGTAAAATCAGATGAGCCTTCACCACGTAAACTCATTAATTCAATAATCACACCTGTGTATTTAGGGTAGAAACTATCACTATAAATTTGTTCATAATGACTTCGTGAAATAGTACCGCCTGCTGCTATTGTTTCAAAAATAGCAACACCATTTTCGAGTTTGATACAAGCACCAATATTTAAATTATTTATTTCGTCTTTAATCTCTTTGTATGCTGCATCAATCTTGTCTGAATTAGTATTCATATCATCCACATCGTAATAATCAGATGTGCTTGGTTTTCTTAATTCAAGATTGGTTGTTGTTTCCATTTAGTTTCCTTTCTCCACATAAAAATATCCCCTACAAAAGTAGGGGATTATGTAGTATTTGTATTAACAATGTGTATTTAGTAAATTAGTTCCCTTTTGTACCTACTGGCATCATTAAGATAGTATTCCTTTTGTTTCTATTTGATGCACTTAATATACCCATATATTCATTTTCAGTTAAAACATCTAACCTTTCTGGACATATAGGCATATAATCTACATTATTTATTTTATAAGTATTTCCACAACTAATTCCTATACTACCATCTGTATAAATAGCTTT